>Ga0208544_10001467_pt1 | contig 16221 bp, 11 predicted proteins | sample DEB08_DNA_9_FD_184526 | JGI IMG/M metagenome (GOLD analysis project Ga0208544, IMG submission 184526) | Aqueous microbial communities from the Delaware River and Bay under freshwater to marine salinity gradient to study organic matter... | ecosystem: Environmental > Aquatic > Marine > Coastal ... | reverse complement strand
TAAAATCATTATCTATAAGCCCTGTAATAAGTGTTTCTCAAGCTTGATTTCCATTTATGTTGTCTGGTATTGAATCACAATCGTCTCAATCATCAGCTGATATTTCAGCGAAGTTTGAAATAGAACCTGTTGCTGTAGAATCAATAATAAAACTAATTGGAAGTATTACTGTCCCTGTTCCTGTTGGAAGTGATGGAATAATTTGGGTCGCTAATCATCCTGATTGTGTCCACGTTGAACCAGTGAGTGTGAGTCCCGCTGGAATATAGTCAGTAATTTCAATATTATTTCCGGCTATTTGTCCTTGATTAAATACTTCGATGTTAAAGCTAACGAGAGAACCTGTAGATACAAGCCCTGTTCCAACTCGTGTTTTCACGAGTGCGAGGTCATATCTATTTCATCCTCCAGTTTGAACAATAACCGCTGAAGTATCTGTATCGCTGGTAGCAATATTTGAAGTGATTCCAGTTGCGTTTACTGTGATAGAATTGATATAGTTCGCTGTTATGTTTGCATCAGCACAGGTATAACTAAATGATTCTCCTACATTAAATATATTATCACCTCCAGTTGCTATAATAAGAGCCAGTGCTCATGAAGCTGTTTGACCACATGCAGGTGCTTCTAGGTCGACGAGGGTAACCCCCGTGAGATCTTCTGAACCAGAGTTAGTAACCGTAATGGTAAAACTACCGGTTCCATTGAGTGGAACGGTTTGAGTGTCGTTTCATAGAATAGTATCTAGGTCTGCTACATTACTATCTATTTTATCTACAACAATATTTGGGGTCACTCCAAGGACTACTTGTGAATCATCACTTCGTGTAATACCTGTACCCGTAAAGGTATCAAATGCATCTATATTAATAGTATTTGTGTAGTCAGCTGTAATATTTAGTTCTGTACAGCTATATGCAAAGATTTCCCCTGGGTTGAAAATATTATCACCATTTCATACATTTGAAATGAGCGATCGAGTCTCAATAGCTGTTCTATTACAAGCTTGAGCAAGAGGGTCATCGATAATAAGATCGATAATATCAGTCTCTCCACTATTGTGAACAAAGATTTGGAAGATAGATCCTGAACCGGCGAAAATTGATTGTGTATCGTTTCGAAGATTATGATCAAACGCGAGAGCAGTATTTACTGCATCAACTAAAGTTCATCCCGTTCAAACGAGAGTAGTATCAGCAAAGAATCCGAGTACTCCATCTCTATCGTCTCCATTCGCTGAGTATTTGAGAATATTGAGATTGGCTACTGGTTGAGTAACATTGAGTAGAGCAATATCGTGATCATCTTCGTCTCATCCTGGTTCACAGGCAAAACCAAAGGCGTTGTCTATAAGTCCCGTGAGAAGGGTTTCTCAAAGCTGGTTTCCATCTATATTGTCTGGTGTTGAGTCACAGTCACCTCCATTGTCTAAAGAAATTTCTGCTGCGTTGACCAGTTGTCCAAGAACATTTCCAGTTACGATTACTTCGATGGGGAAAATTCTCACATTACCTGGAGCAATGTTGTTGATGACATAGGTAAGACTGTCGTCTGATCCAAAAATCCAATCTGGGTTATCGCTTTGTCGAATATCAAATCATGCTGGAAGATAGTCAGTGACAATAACTTGTCCTGAATCTAGGTCTCATTGATTTAGTACAGTTATATTAAATATAGCTGTTTCTCCTCTTTGAAGATTAGCTTCACCTGAATATGTTTTTGTAAGTGCAAGGTCATAATCACCAACGGTGATAAAAGCAATATCATGATCGTCTTCATCTCATCCTGGTTCACATCCAAATCCAATTTGATTATCGATAAGGCTGTCATTGTTTCTGATTTGATCCGGTGTTGAATCACAGTCGTCTCCATCATCTGCTGATATTTCTGCGAGATTTGCAATAGTGCCCGTTGCTGTATTAGCTACTTCGAGCTCAATATTTACAAATGTCCGATCTCATGCTAGAATTTGAGGAATAACTCGTGTAGCTATAGAACCTGAGAGGGTCCAGTTTGGATCTACGAGAGTCAGTCCAGATGGAATGTAGTCAGTGAGTTCAATATTGTTGGCTACCTGGCTTCATTGATTGCTGACTTCGAGTCGAAAGATAATACTATCTCATCGTTGTACAATCGCTTCACCTGAATAGAGTTTTCTCAATGCGAGATCATATACTCCAACGTTGATTGTGGCAATATCATGATCATCTTCGTCACCACTGACTCGACTACATCGAGCACCAGTATCATTATCTATGAGTCCACTACGAACCGTTTCTCAAACTTGATTTCCATTTATATTATCTGGTATAGAGTCACAATCGACTCCATTATCACTTGAAATTTCTGCTGCATTAGTGAGTTGTCCAAGAACATTCCCAGTTACGATTACTTCGATGGGGAAAACTCTTAAATTTCCTGGAGCAATGTTGTTGATGACATAGGTCAAACTATCGTCTGATCCAAAAATCCAATCTGGGTTATCGCTTTGTCGAATATCAAATCATTCTGGAAGATAGTCAGTGACAATAACTTGTCCTGAATCAACATTTCATTGATTGCTGACTGTTATGTTAAATATAACTCTGTCACCGGTAGTAAAACTATCAGTAGCACCTGAAAGAGTTTTTATAAGTGCAAGGTCATAGTCGAGTCGTGGGAGTACTTCTATTGTTTCAATATCATGATCGTCTTCGTCTCATCCAGAGTTACATCCTGTTCCAATGTTGTTATTAAGTAGTCCGGTAGCGATTGTTTCACCGAGTTGATTTCCATTTGATCCATCAGGTGTAGAGTCACAATCATCTCCATCATCAGCTGAGATTTCTGCAAAGTTTGAGATAGTTCCTTGAAAACTACTATCAATAGTAAATGAGATAGATCTAATAACTGAAGCTCCTGGATTAATCGTCCAAGATGGGCTTAACGCGATTGGATCTAAAAATACCCAATTTCATTGATTCGGTACAAAAGTTAATCATGTAGGTACATAATCTATTACATCTATATCTTGGGCTACTACATTTCATTGATTGGTTACTCGGATATCAAAAGTAACGGTGTCCCCTGGTCTGAATGGTCCTGGAGTTGTGTTTGAAAGTGTTTTTGCAAGAGCGAGGTCATAGATAATAATATCTGTAAGTACTGGAGTGGTATCTGAATCTGTTACAACAGCTCATGAAATAACTCCAATACCGTTTACTGATACGCTATTTACATAGCTTGATTGTGTATTTGGTCGTGTACAAACATAGCTAAACTCTTCACCTACTTGTAATATACTATCGCTATGGTTTCATGGCGAAGCGAGATTGTAGCTAATAGTTGTGTTGGTATTCAAAACATTTGTAAAACTAGATCCAGCTAGATTCACAGATGTATTAAATGCCGTCGCACATGCTGGAGCAAGTCCATCATTGAGCGTAAGGCTAAGCAGGTCTTCGTCACCATTATTTTGTACGGTAATTCTAAACACGGCTTGATCTCATTGTAGTACTGTTTGACTATCGCTCAGCGTATCTCTATCGTCTGGATTAGCATCTGTTTTATCCACTACGATAGATGGCATAGTTTCAAGTAATACATCACTATCATCGTTATCACCCACACTAATATTTGTATCTACACCTGTAGCATTTACAACGACTGTATTTGTGTATGATGCTTGTGTATTTGGGGCATCACAGCTATAACTAAATACTTCATTGATCTGGAATATATTATCATTATGGTTTCATGCTCATGAAACTGAAATAGTTTTTGTGGCACCATTTCCATCGATAAATTGTCTCGATGAGAAATTTACTGAGGTATTACCATTTGTCGCACATGAAGCCGCAAGAACGTCACTGAGTCGAACATTTTGAAGGTCTTCGCTTCCACTATTTCGAACCGTAATTCTAAAGACAGCCTCTTCTCACACACCAACGGTTTGTTGGTCAGACTGAGTATCTCTATCGTTTGGATTCGCATCTGTTTTGTCTATATCAATAGCAGGCGTACCAACTAAAATAACTTCTGTTGCATCGCTATCAGTTACATTTGTGTTCGATACCACTCATAGCGCTGTAGTCGAAGCTGTGTTGGTATAGTTAGAGAGCGTATTTGGCTCTGTACAATAGTATTCAAACCATTCTCATGTTTCGAGAGTCGTATTGTTATGGTTTCCAGATCCACCTACTATTACAGAAACAGTTTGGTTTGATCTATTCACAAAACTTTTTGCTGATAGATTTACTACTCATCCTGCTTGTGTTGCACATGCTGGAGCTCTAGTATCGTTGAGTGCAATATTTTGGAGAGATTCTTGAGATCCATTATTGGTGACTCGTATTTTAAAAATAGCATTTTGTCCTGATTGAATTTCTTGTCTATCGTTTCCAACTGAACCATCAAAATCAGATGGATTTCCATCTGTTTTATCTATAAGTATGCTCGGAGTTGGGTTTGAAATACTCACTGATTTTCGACATGAGTTTGACGTGATAGAACCGTTAATTTTACAGGTTGGTGTAAAAGATCATCCAGAGTTGTAGGCACAGGTTCGAGTGAAGGTTTGGTCTCCGCTATTGCTTCCATTTCAGGTAAACACCTGTCCATTTCCACAATCAATTTCAAATCTATCTACATTAAAACCAGTACAAGTTGCCACTACGCTCGTAGGTGCAGTACCAGTTGTTTTGTTTACCGTAAGACTTTTACAAACAGGAGCAATAGTAATCGCTCTACAAGTATTGGTATCACAACCACCATTTCCATGACCAGTTCTGTTTGGGTCTCTTGGATCACAACTTTCTCCTTTGTCTGTTTGTAAAATACCATCACCACAATATCTTGGTTCAAAAAATACACATTCATTATGTGTTCTCTCGGCTGCTAGATTACCTGGACTCAAAAGAGTTTGGTATTTCGCAGTAAAAGTCAGCTTAAACGCTGGTCTGTTTGGATCTACACTATCGTCAGATACACTTTGAAGTCGAACCCCTTTCCCTGATTGTGTTTCAAGAATTCGCTCTGAAGTATTGGCTCTGAAAAGATGATATTTATCACCATTATTAGCTGTATACCAAACAAATCCAGATGGATACCTGAGAAGGTTGTCTGATTTAAACCAAGAGGTTTTACTATTGAGTGTGTTAAATCGAACAACCGTTCCATTTCGTTTTTGGAAATATACTCGGTCTTGTGAACCGGCATTAAAGGTGTCGTTTGGTTGAAATACATCTCAAACATATTTTCATCCACCATCAAAACATTCGTTACAACCATTGGCATCGGCCCCATAGGTAGCACACGATACTTTTGGATAATTTACGGCAAATGTTTGTGGGAATCATGTGGTATAGAGCAAAGCAAATATACACAGTGATAATACTAATCTTTTCATAAGAAGAGTTTATAAATTAAAGGGGTTTTCTTGAGAGACTGATTCATTTTCATCCGATACTCCATCTTCTACAACCGTAGAAGGATCAGATAAAAATATACCACTTGTCCCAGGTTCAATATAACCTTCATCTTGCACTTGTAGATTATTATCAGAATTATTATCTTCTTGTCAAGTTTTTTGTCAACACGATACTAATAGTATTAGTGTAAGTGTTATGGTAATATATGATTTTTTCATATGTCGTATAATATATTATTAAATATGTTTTTTTAAATTCATCCTGGATTTTCTTCTGAACCAGTTCATCCATCAGCTGGTTGGTCTCCATCCACTACGTCTCCACCTCCAGAGTCTACAATTTCTCATCCTTCATCAGTTCAATCTACTCATGCTGCATTATCATCTGAATTAGTTCATCCACCAGCTCATTGTCATCCATCACCTGTAGTACCATCTCTTTCATCAATGATTCCATCACCATTGGTATCTTCACCAGCATCAGTTGAAACATCATTTATTTCTTGATCTTCACCTGTACTCGTAGATTCATCATTTATTTCTTTTGGTTCATCCTTTTTTTTCACTTTACCAACTCCAGCTGCTACAAGATCGAGAACTTCTACTTCTGGAGTATATACCTCACTGGTAGAAGAAACACCAATAGGCTGATCTACTCCTTGTTGTGTAATTTTAAGATTCTTTAGAATAATCGCATCATTGAGACATTCTCACATTCTAGCGAATACTGTATCAAAAGTAACTGAACCTGCTGCATGACCATCTACGAGATAATTTTTTACTTCACGTTCTGATCATAGCTTCAAGATACTCTTAAATCATGCTAGTACGTGATCTGGAATATTGTGTATGAGTTCGCTGATTTGGTTTATATCTAAACCTTCTATCGTTATAGAATTTGCTTGTCCTTCTATGCTGGCAATATTATATGCACCGGCATAAGGCATGATTCCTTCTATATTTCTAAATGACTCTCATTGATTATGAGCGTATGAGAGTACTCAAGTAAACGCCATACTTCCATCTGAAATTGGTTCAAAGCTATATTGTGTTGCCTCTCAGTTGATAGCTCTCCAATCATTTCTTGCGTCTTGAATTTTAGGGAGCAATGATGGGTATTTTTTTGCAAATTGCGTATCGAAGAAATCATCTCTATCACCTGCTTCGTCGTAGTCTGAGATCGTTTGATTTCCTCCATCTACTTTGATAAGACCTCCGTCTCGTTGGAGTTTTGTTTTTTCCATGAGATTGTTTTGTACCGATTGAACGAGTAATAGTTTTTTATTTGGTGTAAGTCCTGCTTCAGAAATTTTAGACTTAATTACTGTAAGTTGATCTGTCTTTTTTCATGCATATTTAGCAAAACCTTCATGAGTAATTACAAACATAAATTGTCCCCATAATGCTTCTAAATCTCGATTTTCTCATTTTTGATATGCAAAAATCCTTCTTTGTAGCTCTTGCATACCAATAGTGTCTCTATGATTGAGTGCATCGTGTCCAACAATATCACCAATAGCCTCTCGAGTAGACTCAGTAGAGTCAAGTGCTTCTTGGTCATAGCTAAATATTGTTTCGATAGATGTGTTTGGTGTTATACTGGCTGTAATAGCGTCGGTAATATGGTTATTGTTTACATAAAGTCCATCATTCCCAAGCTCCCCTCATGCCACAATAAGAGTTTTTTCGTATCATCAATGAGTGGTATGAATATCAACAGATAGATTTTGCTCGTCTTCTGCGATGATAATATAATCCCCCTCTCGTTTTATATGAGCTGGAGTCTTTCCTCCTACCGATATATTGATAGTATGATCTGGATCATGAAGTTTGAAAACATCAAAATTTGTCTCTAGCTCTGTGTTTGTATCTAACTGTGTGTGTGATCATCGTACCAATCATGCTTCTCGCAAAGATAGAGTGGTTGATGATGTAGCTCGTTCTTCTTTTAGGCTATGGAGTGCTGCGTTCCATTTTGTTTTAATTTTTTCTCCTGATAGTGTGAGTACTGGAATCATGTTGTATCCAGGGAGCAATAATACTCCAAGACCGATACCAGTAAATTTTGTTCCTGCTGCACTGGTATAGAGTGAATTTCTGTAATAATCAACATAGTTTCGTAGTCCATCTTCAAGAAAGAGTTCTCTTTGATTCTCATTTGGTAACGCACTAGCATAATGATCAAAAACATTTTTCATTTCAACATATACCGCTTCGTTTTCAGGATGATCTTTAAACGAACTATCTGCAAAATCTGTACCAGCTAAAATAGCTATTTTAAGCTGAGGAAGTTGTTGTTTCATAGCATCAGTCATAGCTTCAATACCAGCACTCGTATCTTCATTAATACGTTTACTTCGAAGTCATGCTCATCGAGCTACGGTACTGACCGATGCGTAGGCACCTAATTGAGTTTTTCATTTAATAGTTTTATCAAACAGACGCTCGAGCTCTACTTGCGTTTCGGGTTCGTATGAACCAGACAATACTGGAATCACTAGGTTTGCCAGTGAACCAGTCAATGTAACACCAGTATCTTTGAGATATTTTGTAAGAAGTTTCTTTGAAATAACTACCCCCACTACTCCATCAACCATACCTACTTGTAGGCTGTCGAAAAATAGATTGAGATCCTTAATATCATAACTCGCACCAACACCAGACGATGAACCAAGCACAACCCCAACTCATTCGAGTGTAATTCGGTCTTTGAGTGATTGTTTTTGTTGTGCAGAGAGGCTAGCAAATTTTTCTTGTGCATCTATCCATTCATCTACACCGCTCTTTATTCCTGTTTGAAGAGCCTCTTGTGCTGCATAGATTCGAGCATTTGCTTTTTCAACACCTCACTCTACGAGTAATTCTGAGGGTTTTACTCATCTATCTATCATAACCCCGAGAGATCTTTGAAATTGTTCTCGTGTTGCGTATAGGTTTTGAGTCATATTTTCTCTCACGCTTGCCATATCGGTGAGTCCAAGGTTATGCATGAGTATGTCTGCACCTTGTGAGGTAGGGCTTTCGAGCGTATGAAAGTCCATTTGGTTTTCACCTACGTAGAAATGAGCTGTGTTGGTCAGTTGTCCATCTTTATTAAAATCGACGAGCATCTTAATGGCGTCTTCTGGTTTAAAATCTTCCTGTGCTACAATGCGTTGTGTTTGAATTTGATCTGAAATAGCGGTATAGATACCTCGCATTTCTGCATACCCTAGCATAGATCATTTTTGTTCATAGCCTTCTTGTTTGAGAAGTTCTCTGAGCTTTCTTGCTTTAGTCCCATGATCACTAAATTTTATTTTACCTTTAGCTTCAATTTGAGCAGCATATATAGTATCAATTTGGCTTTTTAGTTCTACGAGCGACTCAGCGTTATGAGACGATAACAGTTCAGCAAGAGAGTTTTTATTCGTATGTTTGACTCTATCTACTCTATCTGTTTCTCCTGTTTTTATTCAGAAAAACGTTTTCGAGATTTTATCTGTATTCGCTTCGAGTGTTTCCTCTTCTGCAAATTCGTGTCGAGTTCTCTTACTTACTCGCTTTACTACTTCTTTTTCTCATTGAGCCTGTTCAGCAAGTTTTTGAGCTTCTGGACTGAGAAGAGCTTGAGTCTCAGTTTGTTGTGTTTCACCAGCACCAGAACCTGTTTCTGCGCTAAAAGAGCTTATCATAAGCATAGCTAGATTCTCTCTTAATAGTTTTATTGTGTGTAACATAATGTATAAATTATTTTATAAACACTATTATTGTATCACATTGAGAGGACTAGAAACAAAAAAAGAACTTGACGATAGTTGAGTTTTTAGCTTAAAAATTAAGTAACAAAAAACCTCTGAAATATATCAGAGGTTTTTTAATGAAATTTTAATTATGCCTGTTTTCTAAATTTGAAGAATCCAAATCCAAGAAGAAGAGCAATCATGAGTAAGAGTACATGTTCAGCACCTGTTTCTGGAAGTCTTGGTGGTTCTTCAACTACTGGTGGTTCTGGATCTACTGGAGTTTCTCCAGCTTGTGATTTGAAGAGTACACATTCTTTATGATCGACCCCTTGTTCATCAATGTTTCCATTGTCGAGAGCATGTGTTCGAAGATTGTATACTAATAGACCAATGTTAGCGGCATCTGCAGCTGGGTTTGAGTCAAGCTTGTATGCGTATCCAAGTTTAGATTTAATCCAGTTTACTTGTTGACCAGCTTCAAGAATATATCCTTCTACATCTTCTGAGTAAAGGTTATTAAACTCTGCTGTATATTCCCAAAAATTTTCTCCTGATGGAGTTTGAGACCAAGAAGCTCATCCAAGGTTTTCCATTTCTGGGAAACTTTGTTCTTCTTTATATACGAGTTGATCTGTATTTCCTGTATTGAGCCATAGATCACTGAGTAATCCTACGTTAGCTCCAGCAGATTGTGTTCCTCAGTCGAAACATTGAGAACAAGAGTTTGCAGCAAATACTGCATCACTAGAACACTCCAGTTCTTCATAGGCACCAAATGTAGTTGATGTCATAGCTACCGCGAACAAAGCGAGTGTAGCAATAATTTTTCTAGCAAACATAATTTTTGTTAAGTTATTGTTAATAAAACATCTCAATAGTAAGAGTAAATAGGCAATATGTCAAAGTTTTGCCCCCCTCTTTGATAGACAAATAATTATTTTTGTTTTTTAATTATTTTATTTACCACAAATTGTTGAATGGTCATAACCAGAGTAGACACCCCCCAGTATACTCCTACACCAGCAAAAAGACTGTATGTAAACACGGCTACCATAGCAGGCATACCATAGAGCATAAATTTATTCATTACCTCTGGATCTGGCATCATAGACGAATAAGCTGTCGCGTCTTTTTTCTTTTCGAGTACCACTTCTTTTTTCGGACTCGCTTTTTTTGTTTGAGCGAGAGAGAGTTTTACCTGAACAAATTGAATCAGTCATACCGTAAGACCCAACAATACACCAGCTACTCCACCAGCCTTGAGTAGATTGAGACCAAAAAAATCAAAGTCTATATCTGAGAGTCGAAAGCTTTGGAGTGCTTCATATACATGATAGTAGTGAACCGGATCATTAATATTGAGAATAATGTTATAGATCACTAACAATATTGGCATTTGAATAAGCAAGAACCCACATGAACCCATCGGATTTACCTTTTCTTTTTTATAGAGCTCCATGAGTTTTGGTCACAGAACGGCTTGTTGTCCTTTATATTTTTCTTGAAGTGCTTTTATCTTTGGCTGAACCGCTTGGAGTTTCTTTTGAGAAACCATCATTTTATGCTGCGGGTACATAAGTACAAACCGAATAATGATAGTGATCGAGATAATAGCCCAACCCAGTGATCCACTAAATAGCTCGAGCAAAAACACCATTCCATTATACATAGGGGCATATATAAATGCGGTGAAAATTTTAGCAATCGCTCCTTTATTGGTGATTTCAAAGTTTGCCTCAATAGGCACTTGCTTCCCAGGAAGCGAAATAGCAAATTTATAGGCTCCTGCGGTACTAAAACTAGCAAAGTCTGCTGCGTAGTTGAGCGTTTCACTGGCCCCACTCTCGAGTACAATATCACGACACTCAACACTTGGAAGAGCAATAATATCTCCAGCCGAAGATAATACGATATCATTACAGTTATTAAAGCTAACTGATTCAGGAGACTTATTATCTACCTTGAGATCAACGGATGCTGGGATAGAGTATTTATTATCGTCGGTTGTAAAAACAACCTTACCATTTGGGTCAACTACTGGTTCTTTCGTTCCATTAAATAGTTGAAGCGCTAAAAATACTAATAAAAATATGAGTAAAAAATCTACTAGTTTCTTAAAAAGGGCACTCTGATTCATGTTATATAGCTTTGTTAAATAAAAATTGAAGATCTTTGTCGAAAGACATGATAGAGCTTTTGTCTTTTCTATCAAGTTTGGTTTGTTTTTTTACCACACAGGCTATGTCATAGCTTTGCGTAGTGATAGCAGATGTAATTTGAGTACGGGCATATTCATAATATCGTCGTCGAAAAAAATTTCGAGTCACGTTATGGTTCACTGACTTGGCTCAAATAACTATGGCATATCGATTGTGATCGAGTTTGTTGGGAGTTTTGTTGAGAACTAAACCATAAGAAAAAAAAGGTTTTGACTTGGCCAAAACCTTTTTTACTTGTCTTTCTGATAATCTGAATTGTTTTGAAATCATATTTTGTAATTTTCCTTAATCTCTTCCTTTCAAATGAAGGGAAGTACCCGTAGGGGGATGGGATGGGAAATATGAAATTATCTTTTTCTTTTTACGTAGTTCCCTTTTCCATCAAATGGAGATTTTCGAGCCGTACCTCCTGCAATAATATGCATTCGAGCCTTCCCGTTACTCTCTTGATATCTTTTTGGGTAACTTACCGTAAGATTATGTCGACCTTTTTGTCGTCTATTCTTTAATACCTTTCTTCCTCCTGGTGTTGAACTTCTCTTGAGAAACCCATGAACTCGAAGTCTTTTTCTTTTCTTTAATTTTCCTAACATAGATTGGTATAATTACCAGATAAATTTTGATTTTGCTGGCACATTTTATAAGTTTCGACCTATATGTCAAAAGATTTTTTTGACTTTATAATACTTTTTTATATAATCCCGACGTCCTTATAATAAAATAAGGCTATTTTATATCCTTCTGAAGCCAAAACTTCAGATCTAAACCCACAGGAAAATCATGGCAAACTATGAACTCATGCTCATTCTCAACCCATCAGTTGATGAGGCAGAAAGAGAAGCAAGTCTTACAGGCTTAAAAGCACTTTTGAAAACTAAAAAAGCAAAAGTAGAAAGCGAAGATGTATGGGGAGAAAAAAAGCTCGCATACAAAATCAATAAATCAGAAACTGGTTACTACGTAGTAATGAATATTACTATCGACGGTACAGCTTTGAAATCACTCTCAAATCCTATGAATCTCGACCAAAATCTTTGGAGATACATGTTCGTGAAACAAGACTAATATGAGAACCGTCAATAAAGTAATACTGATTGGAAACATTACAAAAGATCCATTGGTAAAAGAAACTGAAAACGGTAAAAAAATGGCACTGTTTACGGTAGCTACCAACCGGTACTATAAAACATCTGCTGGAGAAGAAAGATCTGAAGCAGAATTCACCAACTGTATTGCTTGGGGATCGTTGGCCGAGAGATGTGAAAAATTTCTTAGCAAAGGAAAACTAGTATATGGTGAGTGAAGACTCAAAACTCGAATTATCGAAAAAGAAGGAGGTGAAAAAATCTACAAAACGGAGATAGTTATCAATGATATTGTTTTTTTAAGCAAAAAAGATAACGATGCCCCATCGCAGGATGAACTCGATAACATCGATGATAATATATTCTAGAAAATTCTAATCCCTCCCTCTAACGGGTACTCCCTTTTCAAAAAAGGGAGAAAAGAATAGATAAATTTAATTAATAATACACAATTATGTCAAAATCAACTAAAGCTTGTCCACTCGACGGCGAAGTAATCGATTATAAAAACATCGAACTACTGAAAAAATACATCACTAAATTTGGTAAAATAGTACCACGATATTACTCAGGTGTATCACTAAAAAACCAAAAGAAACTTGCTACGGCAATCAAAAGATCAAGAATGATGGCTCTTATACCATTCGTAAAGAAATTTGACCCAAACCACGAAGCATAATTTCTTCAAGGTAAATAAAAAAACACTCCAAATTGGAGTGTTTTTTTATTTAGGTTATTAATCAATTGGGGCTATTAATTTATATACTTGTCGAGCAAGCCCTATTTGTAATTCTGGAATAGTGTCATCGTATACAACTCCTAAAGGATATTGATTTAATAACTCTAATTCTTTAAATGAAGTAGCACTGTCTAAGTAAAAATTACCTCACCTTAGTTGTCAAAAATACATCAACTTACAATCAACCTTGCACCATAATTCTTGTTTTGGATGGTATCCTATTTTTTCAAACAGACACCTATATTTTGATTCAAAAATTTCTGTTGGCATCATTACCTCTCATCTAGGAGCACGTTTGGGGCTGTTTTTCATGTTGTATTGATTAAATTAAGCACGCAAGACTTGCGTGTATTCACTATCTATAGTTTCTAGAATCTTTTTTAAATCAAAGGCGAATTGCTTTTTGTCTTTACGAAAATCAGTGATATCTAAATATTCAACTATGGTTCCATCAGTCTCTCTTTCGACTTGATCTACTTGCTTATCTGTAGCTCCTAAATTTTTATCTAATAAGCAAAGAACTGCATCAGCTTTGGTATTTCAAACTAAATCTCAAACTTCTCTTGATGTTTCATATTCACGAAAGCCCATGCTGTCTGGATGACGCTTAAATCAAATAATACGTAAAGCTTTTTGAATGCTATTCACTTGCTCAAGAACATCTTCTTTGATACCAATTTGAATTTTCTCTGGCATAGGTTTTCAAGTATATTTACTTATACTTGCCTTTGGTGCGACTTTTTTCGGCTTTACCTGAGATTCTCAAGTATTTTCTCGAACTTTATCAGAAAAATACGAAGGCACTACAATATCTAGTTTCACTTATTTGGTGTTAAAAATGTATTAATTATTAATTATATTAGTATAAAAACAGAATTAGTCAAATTTACTAGAAAATAATAATTATTAAAGACATCATAAAAAATATCAAAATAATAAAACACTCCAAATTTGGAGTGTTTTATTATTATCTATAAATCTTTATCTATTAAAGATACATTACCTAAAGCAACTAACTATAATTTATATTTTCTGAGATGAAATAATTTACATTACTAGCAACATCTGTCATGATAATATGAAAAGTTTTATTCTCAATATTTACTTTCATATTTTCACCAATATATTGAACTCAAAATATTCATAAATTATGGCATTTTTCCCGATGCATCTCTATTATTACCTCTAATTCCATCATAAATTCCTCTGGAAAATTTGATACTACATCGAGCATTCCCTGAGTAGTAATGTGTTGTGGTGTAGTAACCTGAACAGTCCCTAATTCTGGACTATCAATAAGGCACAAATCTCTTGATATTTCAGGGATTTTTAAAACTTCTAAAGTTATTCGTGAAATCTGTTGCCCTTGTAACTGAATAGAGCTAGGTAACTTGACATGGAAAGGGGGGATTTTGTTTTGTAATTGTGCATATTTAAGCAGTGTATCCCTTGTACATTCTTTGTATATTTTTACTGCTTCAGTATTTACACAATCAAAGTACACTCTACTATCCTGATTAGAATCATCACATATTTCAGTAAAAACAAGCTTCATAATTTGTATATTAAGAAATCAATCTATTATTTATAATAATATATATTATAAATAAGTCAAATAATACCAAAAATAAACTTGCGTTTGGGCTTTTTGTTCATATAATCGCGCTTGATTTATATCTGACCCTATTATGGGTTATTAATTATATACATATGTCATATAGAAATATTGCCATTATTGCCCATGTTGATCATGGTAAAACTACTCTGGTAGACGAGCTTTTAAAAGCCGATGATAACTTTGATACTCGAGTTGGAATACAAGAGAGAGCTATGGATAGCAACGCTCAAGAACAAGAGCGAGGTATTACTATCTACTCTAAAAATACAGGTATTACCTACAAAGGGAACAAAATCAACATCGTTGATACTCCTGGGCATGCCGATTTTGGATCTGAAGTAGAACGAGTTCTACGAACAGTAGATTCAGTTTGTCTTGTGGTTGATGCTTACGAAGGACCTATGCCTCAAACAAAATTCGTACTCAAAAAATCACTCGAACTTGGACTTCACCCTATCATCCTTATCAACAAGATGGACAAACCATCAGCAAGAGCAGAATGGGTTGTGGATCAACTATTTGACCTCTTCGTTCAACTTGGTGCTACAGACGAACAACTCGAACATCTCAATGAACCAGTATACGCTATCGCTCGAGATGGTCTCGCTTGGACGGATGCGAATCCAGAACAAAAGAGTATTACTCCTCTCCTAGATTATATCATGGAAAAAGTAGAACAAAAAACAAATGATGCAGCAGCTCCTTTAAGAATGCAGGTTGCTAACCTAGGATATGATAACTTCCTTGGACGACTTGGTATTGGTCGAATCTATGACGGTACCATTAAAATTGGTCAAGAAGTCGTGGTTACGAGTAATGAAGGTGAAAAACGAAAGGGTAAAATTACAGAAATTCTGACCAATGAAGGTCTTGAAAAAGTAAAAGCTAAAGAAGCATACGCAGGTGATATTATCACTATTGCTGGTATCCCAGATATCTATGTAGGTGAAACGGTTGCTCAAGATAATTCTGTAGAACCAATGCCTCCTATTAGTATCGATGAACCAACTCTTAAAATGGAATTCTTAGTTAACAACTCTCCATTTGCAGGACGAGAAGGTAAGTTTATCACTTCAAGACAAATCAGAGATAGACTAGAAAAAGAACTCGAAACAAATGTTGGTCTAAAAGTAGACTTTGATTCAGGTGATAACTATGAAGTAGCTGGTCGAGGTGAACTCCATCTATCAGTACTGATTGAAACTATGAGACGAGAAGGATTTGAGCTTCAAGTTGGTGCTCCAGTTGTTATCATGAGAGAAATCGATGGTAAAAAAATGGAACCAATGGAAAATGTAAATATCTCAGTACCATCAGGAATCGAAGGGTCTGTTATTGCAGAGCTTGGAAAACGAAAGGGTCTTATGAGTAACATGATTGAAAGTAATGGTATTATGAATCTAGAATTTAGAGTACCAACTCGAGGTC
>Ga0208544_10001463_pt1 | contig 16236 bp, 4 predicted proteins | sample DEB08_DNA_9_FD_184526 | JGI IMG/M metagenome (GOLD analysis project Ga0208544, IMG submission 184526) | Aqueous microbial communities from the Delaware River and Bay under freshwater to marine salinity gradient to study organic matter... | ecosystem: Environmental > Aquatic > Marine > Coastal ... | reverse complement strand
CAGAAGATGATATACTTCTCAGCTTTCTCCCGAGACGAAATTTTACTCGATTCTCATTTTTAAATATAGCTGACGAAGATGAATTTAAAACCATATCTCAGAAGACAGATTTTAGAGATGCTATCGTGTTGATCTGAATCACCGCTGATGGTACCAAAGATGTATTTAGCACACCCAATGGCCAAGACTATGGAGTGTATGTGCATGCCAATACGATCAATACGATACTCCAATGATACCATACACAATATTTTAATCCTCTCATTGAGAGAATCCTTTTATTACTCTGCTTGATACTTTGATGCTATCTTAACTTTACTCGAAGCGGGTGGTCGCTCATAGTCAGCAACATTGCGGTTGTGACTATATTTTTATTGATCCTGCAACTGCTTATCTTGATCAATACCAATCTGCTTCCAAATTTTTATATAGAATTTCTACTCTGACTCCTGCTTATGCTCATTGGATCAAATATAGCCAAATATATATTTGAGAATAAAGATAAGAAAAAACTCAATAGTGCGCTATGAGAATATGTATCAAAAGAAGTCTCTGCTGAAATATTGAATGGAACATGAGAGATAAAATTTGATGGAGAAAGTAAACGTATTGCTATGTTTTTTTCAGATATTGAATGATTTACCTCTATCTCTGAAAAATTTAGTCCGGAAAAACTCGTATTTTTCCTACGAGAATACCTGGGGCTTATGAGTAATATTATTATGGATCACCGAGGATTTATCAACAAATATGAGTGAGATGCCATTATGGCACTCTGGGGAGCATTTGGTAAAAATGACAATATTGTCTATAATGCTTGTATATCCGCACTACAACAACAAAAATCACTGTCTACTCTCAATAAAAAATGGACCAGTACTGGTGATTTTGAAGCATTCAAGGTACGTATGTGAATACATGTATGAGAGGCTATTTTGGGAAATATTGGTGCCACAGGGAGAAAATTAGAGTTTACAGCTCTTTGAGATAATGTAAATCTCGCATCTCGTCTAGAATGAATTAATAAGTACTATAATACCTATATTTGTGTCTCACAAGATGTCTATGATAGCGTAGAGAAAGACTTTGATTTTCGGTATCTTGACAACATTAGAGTAAAGTGAAAAAACAAGGCTATTAAGATATATGAACTGCTCTCTATAAAAGGCCAAACAGATAAAAATACTCAAATCCTTATGGACAATTTTTCAGAAGCTATGGAGCTTTATTATAGACAAGATTTTTTAGCAGCTCGAGAGAAATTCGCCAAACTAGAGACTCTGTGAGACGGTCCATCAAAAACATACACTCAGCGTTGTGACGACTTCATACAAGATTCACCCGGAGCGAGCTGGGATAAGATTTGGACATTCTCGAGTAAGTAGTTTTAACGTTTATAAACGTTAAAACAGCCCTATTTTTGTTTGATTTAAAGTGTTTTTTTCTTATATTGAAAGAGAACACTTTTTTACTTGTTTTTTCTCAATACAAAGCGCAAAATGTCAAGAAAACAGGATATATACCCCAGCCATACCAAGTTTCAAAAATTTCTCTCATTTTTTGTGCTTTTTTTCTTTTTATTCAACACAGCATTCCAAGTTCCTATTTCTTTCTTTGATGGAGTTTTTGCAGACGACCAAAGTTACCACGAACTGGTAGCTGTTTTAGTGTCGGATACCATCTATGATGATATCGAAGATGAAATTATACGATATGGAAAAGACATACAAGCAGTGTTACCCAATACCAAAGCTCTTATTATTCCAACACCTGATGATGTAAGCGTTTTTGAAGTAGCTTCACTACTCGAAGGACTCTATTACAATGGACATAAAAATCTCGATCCAGAAGTTGACTATCAATCTCGATTAGTAGGGACGGTTCTGGTAGGAGATATTCCAGTACCACTGGTATATCAAGACGGAACGTTTGCCAAGACCATTCTTCCTTATGTCGATTTTAAAGATAAGTTGTATAATTACTCTCACAGTGAAGATAAGTATATTAAATCTCCACGAAATAGAGACGGTATCATGGCAGAAATATGGCATGGAGTGATCGCCCCGAATCCTAACCTACTTACTCTTGAATGAGAAGAGCTCTCTGAAGATGAGTTGTATGATAAAAAAATAGATGAGCTCGAGCAGTACTTTGCAAAAGACCATGACTTTTATAGGGGACAGTGACTTTTCCAGGCAGAAAAATGAGTTCTCTCTTGAAACCTAGAAGATACTCTTCCAGAAGAATATGAACCCTATGTGTTTTATTATAACCAAGCGCTCGAGCAAAAGTGAATCAATCCACAGAAATATATAGCCTATCAAGCCTGGCTCGAAAACAGAGAAGACATCGCCTACAATAGATTCACTTCTAAGCTATCGAATCGTATTGATAGTCTAATCAACGATACGCAAGACGCAGAAATACTGGCTCTATTTAATAAAGTAGCCCCATCTTTAGCTGGAGAATTTGAGCAAAAAGAAGAAAGCCAAATCACAGCTACTGGTTGAGTAACCCCAGCACAACAAGCTGGGCAATCAGATATTCAATCGATGCCGTTGATTTTAGGGAATATAAAAAAATATTTAGAAATCTTTGGTGGACCTACTATCGCAGATATTCGAAAATGATGACTCTATGCAGGTCGATACGCAGTCGATGAAAACAATATTCGAGTAGATACCATCCCACGATTGGTAACGCTTATGGATGAGTATTCGGTAGAAACGATGAAAGCACTCAATAATGAATTAGAAAATTACCTAGACGAAAAAGTAGAATGAGAATGGTGATTGAGATCAGCTATACCATTGACCTATAAAGTAGTAGAATCAAAATACAGTGGAAGTGATAACCGATCTGATGACCAGGTTATAGTAGATATAGATGTAGATGATGGAGAGACTGATGACAGAGGACCACTTATCGATGCCTGTAATACAAAAGTATACACTCATTTCTCCTATGGACTCATGTGAGCTGATGTTGAAACCACAGAGCAGTGTAGTATCTACCGTGGTTCCACTTGGAACTTTCGTGAGAACGGGAGTGATGGCTATGATTTTGCTGGTCAAACGGTAGAAGCGAATCGAGGTCGTAATGTATTACTCTCAGCTGAAGACCTTGAGTTATGCGGAGAAGAGCTTTCAGCTACTGACTCAGCTATTACATGATGAGTGACCGGATACTGGGGATGAAACACTCCTATCAACCTATTTGGTGCTACCGGAGAGTCATGAGAACTTCAGCTCGGACCACATGAAATATCTGAAGCTATTGTCCCTCTTTTTGATGTTATTGGTTCTAAGAAAGTCGTTCAAGATGAAATAGATACTCGAGCCATTATCGATAATTCAATCTGAGGAAATCCTCTGATTATGGACTCGACTACGAGCGCATGAAATCCAAACAGAAGTTCAACCTGTAATCATGCCAACTATATTCAAACCTATTGATTTAGTCCAGCAGAAACAGATTCAGAACCGAGTAAGTCAGAAGAAGCCGAGTATGGGGGTGAATGTGAAGTATCAAATGAAGCAGAACTCAGCGATGTTACTCTGAGCGAAGCGTTTAGCTGTAACCTAGAACACGAAGTAGTCGGGTGATATAATGGACAACCTCTTCCACTTCCAGGTTCATGTTGGCTCTTTGATCCAGGAGAATGTGAACGAGTGATATGTAAGTTTTTTGATCAGGAACCATACTATGATAGTGGTGCTGATCCAGGAGAACCATGATATTGTGCAGATATGTTGATAGCATGAGAAAATCCTGCAGGGTCTTGTGATATTCATAATAGAAGAAAAAATGATGTCTGTTTAGATAAGACACTAGGATGATCTACTACCTCACATATATTCGCTTGGGGATCTACTACAGATAAAGGAAGACAGTACAAGTCTCCGACCAGTCAAGAGTTATCAATTCAATCACGATCACAATTATCTCCTGCCCTTCCTATTGACGCCGAGCGTTATGTAGAATTTTTTGGACGAGGAGAAGTGTGATATAGAAGATTTTTCTATCCAAATTTTTTCCGATTATTTAACTGAGATGAAGGATCGTTTGAGCAAAGAACTATTTATGGAAGAATTCGTGAATATGCAGATGAAATGAGTGAGCATATTAATGGTGTTATATGAGAGCTTATTCCGTCAGATGAGATAAATATTTTAGACCTTATTGAAGGAACATGAGATATGGATAAGGTTGCTTCATACTCAAATATGTGAGATAGCATATGACGAATACCAAGTATAGAACTGCTGAATGCAGCTCTCTATTATCAGCTAAGTTCGCCATCTAATAAATATCGATATATATTTGAAAATTATCTCAATGATCAATTTGATGGACTGAGTACAAATGTACGTGAACTTCGTGATGACACGGCCTTTAGAGCTATTCCAGAAAACAAAAAACTCTATGAAATAGTCTATCTGAATGCTCCAGGTGATAGCCAAAATATGTTTATCAAAATGTCACCAGAAGAGAGTAGTCCAAGTCCCTATGATGCTGAGATTATTGAGCTACAAAATCAACAGAGTGTCTTGCTATCAAAAAATGTATCTGGTGGATCACAGCTGGGTCAAGTACCCGATAGTTGTAGCCCAAAAGAGTGAGTAGCGCTCCAAGATTTTATTCCATCATTGGGTTGTCAGCTTGGTGCGAGTTCGCCAGATAAAATAGATCTTATTAATCAGCAGATTAGCGATAGTACTCCAGTATATACACCAGATCCAACTACTATAGAAAACCTGACTATTTGAAGTTATCGTATTGAAAGTCTTGATGATAGCAATCAGATTGAAAATAGTGATCGTGTGCAAGCATCTGATCAAGTAAATATATTTTTGTTTGATGAGGCTATCGGAAAAGCTTCTGAGCTCACAACCATTATAGGAAACATAAATACAAGTCAGCAAAAGCTGCTGATATGAGTTGCGAACTACGATGGTGACTATATTTCTCCAGTATACCCAATCAGACTTGGGATCTCTCGAGCTAAACAAGCTGTTTTTGCACAAAGTTATACTCAAAACCAATTGGATTCTTTTGTGCCTCTTCTGCCATTGCAAAAATCAGGTATATATGAGCTGACTATTACAGATGCTGATGGAAACATAGGAAGCTATGATTTTGAAGTAAGCTCTGATGAGATTGCTCAAGTAGATATAGAATTTGCAGCAACTATTATTGAATCAAATGGAAGCCAAGTACAAAATTTTATTAGCCTAGAGGATAGATTTGGGAATAGGTCGAGATGAGAGCTCTACAATATTGAAATGGAAATAGATGGTCGATCGCTCGAGTTTGTAGGCACACTCGATAAAGAGAAATTTGTCGAACAAACGTTTGATGGATACAAACGTTTTGATTTGAAGAGTACAGAAAACGCAGGAGTATCAAACATAAAAATAAGGATTTTAGATAGACAAGGAGAAGAGCTCTTTAAGGACTCTCAGTCGCTGCGTGTGGTAGATACACTCGAAGTTGGACAAGCATATGGACTTGAAACACAAACTCTCCCAGAGATGTTTGTTTGAGAACAAAGCTATGATATTGAAGTTCAAATGCTTGGGCAAGATGGAGAGTTACTCAGCGACTATAATAGTATCGCACAAGCTGAAATTCATGAACTCTATGGTCAAGTAACTGGTTTTGTACTCCCAAGAGATGAGCAAAACCAGAGACTTGAAAATGCGGTGTACACAGATTTAGAACATCAAAGCTCAAGCGCTCTAGAGTTTGTAGATGGACGTGCAAAATTTAGAGTAACTACGGGACAATCAAGTGGTGAACAATTAGCTATTTCATTTTACGCGCCTGGTTTATCGAGTCTTGATAATTTCTACATAGATATACTCCCAGAAAAATCTGCCTATGTAGATTTAACACTTTCAAAAAGTCATATTGCTATGGGGATGAGTGTCTTCCGTCCTGATTTTCCTACTATTGAATCATCCGATGATTATGCAATAGTGTCAGTAGAAATGAAAGATCAATTTGGAAATGTTGTTTCAAATGACAACACTACGCAGTTAACGCTAGAGATACCAGATGAGTACAAAAATACTATTCGGGTAGAACAAGCAAGCACTAGAGTTACATCTTGAGTAGGACGGTTTAAAATAATAGGAGACAAAATAGCAGCGAAAGCCTACTTTAAAGTACTGGCTGAGTGAGAAAACATAGGTGATGATATTGAGATAACTGGACAAGCTCCTTTTGAAAAAGAGATCCTTGATGAGCTAGTAGGTATGAGAACATGAGATCCAAAAATACTATCTCTACTATGAAAGAGGTTTTTTACAGAATCAGGACCAGATCACTATATTTCTATTTTTCCTAAAAAACAATATCTTCTTGAGTCAGAAGATTTCATAAATCTACCTACCATCCTCCAGGATCAACTGGAAGATATATGGGACGAAAATAATTCATATTTTATAGAATCTATTCCATATGGTATTGGTCGTATAGAAACATCGTATTTTTGGAGACAAGATACTTTTGATTATGAGACAGGGGAACCAGAAACAAGACGATACAATGGACTATACTCAGTATTACTATGAGCTTCATATGGTGATTATACAAAACCTGACTATCTTGCCTGAGACCTCTTGTTTGATGACGCAAATAGATCATTGGGTGTAACGAGTGTACTTAATAATCCATATGAAAAAAACGATGTATTTCAGCTCTCATCAAAGTGATGATTTAGCTCAGTATCAAAAAGCTCTAACTTATTTCAAGATATAGACTTTTACCCATATATTAATAGTGATGGAAAGCTAGAGGTGAGTATTTACAATAATGCCCTTCATATATATATAGGGTCACTTATCTATAATATATCTGATGCAGAAACGAGTAGCTGTTTACTTGAAACACAAGATATTCTTGATTGTTTTTGAGATGAAACGGATTCATCTCAGGTTGTTATGAAGGTCTTGCGAGATGATATGCTCTCATATGAGAGTGAGGCATCAGTAGTATTGAAAAGACTCTCATGAGCTGACTTGCTCCAAGTGAGTACACAAGGTATATGGAGCGCCTTTGAAACCCTTAGTTTTGAACTCGATAGTTCAGCTACAGACGAAGTACTGGTATTGAATGTAGCTGATAATTGAATTACTGTGGCACAAGTGGCCCTCAAGTTAGAAGACACTCAAATAAATACTTCATCAAACAAAACACTCTTTGAGCAAAAATCTAAAACTCTAGAGAACACTATTCTAGGATATTTTGCATCAAGCCGATATGTGAGTCGAACACTTGAGGGGGATGATTTTTCACAACTACGACTCTCCTATAAAGACCAATTTGAGACTTCAAAAAGCCTCGATGAGTTTCATAGTGAGAGTGAGCACGGATTTGAAAATGCAGCTGAGCTAGAAAATGTCGGTTGGGAAAAAGAAAACAAAACCCTTCTCTCATTTAGTGCTGGAGAACATATATGAGATGCTATCAAACCGTATATGAGTTTTTCAACGATTCATCTCTGAGATCCTGTGGTAGGTATTCGGGAGAATTTTCTTGCTCCTATCCTTCCATGATCTTGAGATGAAGAAGAGCCAGTCATTGTTCGTGGTTTTGATGCGAGTATTGGTACTATTCTAGGGAGCCGAGATGACCTAGAAGCCTATAAACTCTTTGATTACAACAATGATGGCTACCAAGATATTCTTTTGATCAACTTAGATGGAAGTCTAGAACTCTTAGAAAATTCACCTATCTCAGATCGATTTAGAAATAGATGAAGTATAGCTGATATAATAGATATATGAGATACTTCCCAAGTATTTACCGGTGACTTTAGTGGTGATGGCTATGAAGATATACTCTTTATCAACAATAAATCTAAACCAGTTATACTCAATAACTATAAAACAACTTTTCATAGGTATGATCTAGAAGACGATTTAGAACTTCAACAAACAGACATTATTCTGGCTCGTGTGTTTGATATGGACACCGATGACTTAAGTGACATGATTACTATGGATAGTAATGGAGAGCTCAATATCTACTACAGTTCAGATATATCTGAAGCCCAAGATAGCGATGATGCAATGAAAAACCCTGCGTTTACTAAAAACACGATCGATGCAGGTATCTGATTGACGCTCAATGAAGAGGTTCGATCAGATGGAGGGATAGTATATTTTGATGGACTTTATCAAAAGAAACCACTCTGATCAGATAAAAATAATATCGATCAAACCAGCGAAGAAATACTTCGAAAGTTTGATGAAACAGCGGCTATTCTAGCAGAACCAGGTGGAAGTACACCAGAGGGTTTTGGTATTTGAGAAGAACCAGATCTCACACAAGCAGCGAGTTCTCTCATAGATAGTACTCTCTTTGAAGAAGTGGCCTATGATCCAAACAATAACTCTCCAGATCAACTTACCAGACTGCAAACATCTATTGGGAACGATAGCGGTGATAGCAATGGTTCCAATGCTCGATCTATACAAGCGCTGTGAGATATTACAGAGCAATATGGTGACGACGCGAGGCTGAGTGAAGCTGCTGTATGAACCACTACTACGAACTTCATTCGAAGTGCCTATGCTCAGTATCTCTGACTCGACATTACAAAGCAGTTTATAAAACAAGGATCAGGTGCATTAGCATCAGGCTCAGATATACAAGTGGAATTAAAAATAAAAAATGCTCGAAATACGACTTTTAAAAATGTCGTATACATGGAGAGTGTTGAATCGTTGCTTGAGTTTGACGACCAAAGTCTCGAGCTTTCTCGCGATGATATTCAGGTTTCAAAAGCCACACAAGGATACGACTTTTTACTCGAAGGCTTTGATCTTGCTCCATCAGAAGAGATTACTATTACCTATAGTGTCTCACTGCTACCGGTAAGTTTTGGATATCTAGAAGTAGGGTATTTTGAAACCGATACGCTATGAGACGATATCTATGGAGATGTTATTTTAAAATCAGACCATCAAAACTGTGGATGAGATTTTCAACTCTATGCTTCTATCGACGCACGGCTTTATCAAAGAGATATTGGAACACCTAGTTGTGATCCAGATAAAAATCAGGTCCCAGAGTTTTTACTCCAAAACGAGATAGATGAATATGGATATGTACAAGTATGAGTAGCAGAAGATAGAACAGCTATATATGAAAGAGTAGATGAACCAAATGGTATACCTGACTATATTGATGAGCAAGGTGAAGAAATAAAGAATGCTCCCGTAGATAGGTTATTAGCAAATTCATGTTTAGCACCAGATGCATGAGGATTGGCAACAACTCAACCTACGAGCTTTCCAACAGATTTATCACAAATTGTTTGGCATGGAACAAATGTATCAAACTGGGAAGAAACATCCATCCTATGAGATATATCAGTGAGTGGAGAGTTTATTAATCTACCCTATGATAAAACTAGTGAGTGGCCTATAAAACAGCCATTATGAGAAAATGTAGATTTAGTAGCCAATGCATGGGTGTTTTATGAAGAAAACGGAAAATGGCACGCAGATACATTTGAGTGGATGCGACCATGACAAGTCTCAAAATATGCTGTAGCAGTATCAGGTTGAGGACATGCTCGCTCTCAACCACTCTGATGGGCTCCAGACTCTGGGAAAACCTATGGGTTTATGGTGAGTGGTTTAGCTCGAAATAACGTTAGAAATGTTGAAGAGCGAACTAATGTCTCATTCTATGATTGTGGGGGTTGAGATTTAATCTGAGCTATCACATGAGATAGTGATGGAGATGGGATACCAGATATATCTGATACGAATCCAAACTATAACTCTAGCACCTCAGGTATAGATGAGTTCAATGACAATATAGATAGCCTGAGTGAAAGTGTGGATGATATTATTAACGGTCTGTGTAGTTGATTTGGTTGATGAGCCAGCTATACCATGCCTCTTAATTGGGCCCCACTCGCACCAGGATCTGACCCAACCCTCTTTGGGTACCCTATACTCGATGGACTTCGTGTAGACGAAGGGCTTCCATATTTTTCTACCGTGACTGGTTTTCAAACCATGTGTTGAACGGTTCCATGTTGTTTACCAAGTACCCATCCGGTGACTCCTTTGGCTTATGTACCGGGTACTACCTGTGGTGTACAAAGTGCTGGAGGGCAATTATGAACTTGGAGTGTGGCTAATAACTTTAGAATATATATTACTCCCACGCTGACAGGTTCAGCTGGAGCGGCATTTTGTTATGGTGGTCCTTCTATAACAGCAGGAGAATCAAACCCACCAGGACTTTCACCCATTGTTCCAGGATGAAATTGTATTGTCGTAGCCGCGCCTCTGTTTTGAGGTGGTGACGATGATGACGTCTATCAGCTCGATCCAGCTTCACAATGACCCGTTCATTGGTCTGGGAACAGTGGTGGAAGTGCAGGAGGAAGCGAAGACGATTCTCAAGCACTAGGTATTGTTTATGGAAACTGTAGTGGTGAAGCCCAAGTACAAGACAATCAAACAGAAAATAAGCTTACCACAGACTACGTAGAAAACTATCTCAACTTTAAACAGGGGCCTTGAGCCTATAACATACTCCCTCCAAGTCTTCAAGAGCAAACCAGAGAGACTCTCGATTTCAACATAGCTGATGATTCAGATAGATGAGATACTATTGGCTCAGGAGCTGGTTTTTGATCACTCATTTCTGCTGGACCACAATCATGATCATCGGACTCGATAGATCTATGAGTTACACTCGACACTTCCAAACTAGATGGAGGAAGCTTTCTCGATGCTATAAAAATTCAAAATAAAAGTGTGGCGGCCTTTCCAGATTTTCTCATGGATTGGGTAAACAGACAAATAAATGAAATAGTTACAAAGTTAACTGACTTTCCAACCTTTCATATTATCTTGCCAGACTTTAGCGCCTTGCTTGATTCAGATTGGTCTGAGTTTGGTGACGCTGTCTCAAAAGCTGCTTCAGGAGGAATCAATATACCAGATAGTTCAACATGAACACTGGGTATTGTATCAGAGTCACAAATCTCAGGAATACAAGAAGCCTATGAGTTTTTATGACAGGTGCCTTATATTAACATTGAAGAAGAAGTTGTAAATATTGATCTGCCTTGGCCAGCTGAAGATATAGACGCTGTATTTGCACAGTGGTGACTTGCGGCTGATCAGTGGGAAGAAGAAATAATCAAGACAAAAGCAGAATGGTTATGAGCCAATGGGAGTGGTGGAATAGATGCCAGTAATTTCCTCGTAGATGCAGACAGTTTTGTAAAAACACTGCGACGAAATATGCAGATTTTGAAAGAGTATCGAGATATTCCTCAAGATGTTTCTGAATTACTCGCTATCAAGCAAGTATGGATGGAGCAAATTATTACAGCTGTAGAAGAGATTTCAGAACTCATGTGAGGCTGGATAGATAGAAATGGAGAGCGTTTCAAAAATTGGATCGAAACCTATATGCTCATCAAAACTATTTTGGTTTCTTGGGGTTATATTATTGAAATTTTTAATACCTATAATGATCAGTGTCAGGAATGTAGAAACGAACGTCATGATCTACAGTATTTTTATTGGAAGCTGATTAGTATCGTTATTCCAGATATTCCCGTTATTATTTTCCCAAAATGGCCAGATATAATACTAGACTTACATAATGTCCGAGTTGGTCTTGAAATTGTACTTCCAGATTTTAACTTCAATCCACGCCCCCTTATACTTCCACGTATTCCTGTTTTGGATCTTCCAAGTGACCCAAGCATTACCCTCAATATTCCTGCGATGCCATTGTTGCCGAGTCTCGTGATACCACAACTACCAAGACTTCCAGATATACCAACTATTGACCTACCAAACCTACCTCAGGCACCTAAGATACCAAAGGTGTTGGCTGCATTTGAAGGAGTACTCAATATACTCAGACTCGTCGTAAAGATGGTATGTATTGCTAGAAAATCGTTTTTTGTACCAGAGTGGAGAGCCTGAGATCAGATAGCACTTATTACAGAGCGGAATGGATACCTGCCAACCGATTTTATTGATCTACGACTTCCTCAATTTTCATTCCCATTTGTTGATGCGATTAAAACAACAGCCTACGTAAACCTAGAATACGATACAGAGTTTATTATAGAAGCGAGTCGATCGATGAGTAGTGTGATGAGAGTGTTTAGTAATGATATCATTAATAAGCTACGAATCGGAAACATTAATACCAATATAGGTATAGATATTCCAGACAATATCAATGTGTCACCAAACCTTGATGGAGATGTAGATATATCTGGCTATCTTCCAGATGATATGGTACTATTTGTTGCTGAGGGAATAGCTAATTTAGCCATAACTCTCAATGAACAAAAAGACTACCGAGTGACCAGTAGTGATTTTATATCACTCGCTCATAATTCACTGGCTCAGGTAAGTTTACCAGGTATAGAGCAACTCGATCAAATAAAATCAGATTTTGATGACCTGGCCAATTATAGTTTTGCCAAAGAAGACGCTTTTATTCAAGCGCTTTCTGAGAAAAACACACAAAAATTTAATGTCCTTAAACAAATTCTAGAAGAAGAAAAAGATCAAAACCAACAGCTTCAAATAGACATGGAAAAACTCTTTGTTTCACCATTGTTTACTCAAATAGCTCAAAACAGCTCGGATATAGAAGCATACCAACAAGCCCTCGACCCATATAATGCTTCGTTTATAAAGGCAGCGAGTAATCTAGTAGTAGGAGAAAACAAGATAGCCTCTGAACTCAAAGCTCAATGAGAAGAAATCATCGACAGTATATATAATGGAACGCTGGCTTATTCAAAACAAGTATACGCTCTCGAGTCAGATGTTTCACTCGACCCAGAAGAAACCAACTCGTGTCAATGAGGCGCTGCTTCATCACATAAACGAGACTACAAGTGAGTGTTTGTTTCAGAGAAAAAAGCAGAAAATGACCTAACTTATAGACTCTTTAACTACATGGAAGAGCTTTCATGAGACGAAGAGATTACACAAGTCGATATTGACAACGATGGTGACCTAGACGTACTCTATCTCGTAGAACATACTCTCTACCTCAAGAAAAATCATTCTATACTTTCTGATAAAATCTACCTGGCTGATGATCCTCTTGAGATAGAGACTCAAGATAATAAGTACTATAATGGCGATGTGTTTTATGAAGTGGTCGATCATTTTGAAGAAGAGATTATATCGAGTAATTTTACCAATATTAGCTTTGATGCTCATGCGAACCCAGACGTCAACCAATACAGATTAGAGTCATCTCATTTTATTGAAAACACAGCCCAAAGTATAGAGAGTGATAATATATTGTTTGCTGATCTATCAGACGAAGTAAGTAATAATCTGGTGCGTAATAAGCAAGTAGTAGATATATTTAGTGATGTCTACTGACAAACCTTTGCGAGTGAAGGGAGCCAAGACTTTGTCAGTGAGGGAAGTCCTGATACAACTATTGTGACTAATAGCTACAAGAACCTCAATCGTATTTCTTTTGTATGAGACGTCAGCGACGCGCAACTATTTACGTACGAGATGAAGAATCTCAATCAAGATATTTCAGATAATATCGTGATCAATATTGCCTCTGGTACGCCTATTTATAGTGCGGGTGATGGGGTGGTTATATCATATATTCCCGCTACCTATACCAGTAACCTCGCTGCAAAGACACTCTTTATACCACGACACTCAAATAGAGTATTTGATCAAGGTATTAAAATACTCTCCATTCGAAATGATCTCTACGTAGAAACCAGCAAAGAAGTTATTTTGACCGGGCAAGACATACGAGACTATCTCAATATAGCACTTCCTTATGATTCACAGATACTATTCTATGATAGTGTGGCACCAAAGGGTATAAATTCACGTCTTGAGATCAGCTATTACGATGGTACAAGCTTTGACTTGGATGCACGCAAACTCTCTTCATATACTATGAGTGTTGATACGAGTCGACCAGATGAGCTCGAGGTACGACTAGAACAGCTCAATGGATACTATTACGCAACGCTACAGGCCATCCATGAAGGTATAGGATCTACGATAGCCAACGACGTGCTACTCGCGCCTCAGCTCGAAGCAGACGTGTTTGACCCAGAACTCTCATATGACGAAGATATTTCTCTTGCACTCTTGCAAACACTACGTGTTGATCTGAGTGATTCTATACTCGAAGATTCTGGAATAGATAACATAGAGCAGGTGATCATCGATACTGATACCAGCGTAGATTCAGACGGTGATGGAGAAGCTGACAACGATAGCGATGTGACTCTAGACAACTTTGAACAAGATGACTTTATCAATATTGTTCAAACCAAGCGAAAACTCTCACTTGATTTTGGTCCATACAGAGCACCCATCAATACCAGTATTAAAATAACACTTATTGATGCTATCTGAAATGAAGGTTTTCAAGAAATACCATTTGAGGTCTATACTCCTGTTCCAACAATAGAGGCCTATGACAATCAAACTCTTTCATGATCTATAGATGAAAATATTACTGACATACCGGTGAGTGTATACCGATACAGACAGTGAGGACTTTCTCGTCTTGATCTAAGTGACAATTTTGCCTTCACTCCTACTGGTTCATGAGGACTTTGGGATGCCAGCTGAAATTGGACTGGTTCATGACTCACTCTCAGTAGTAGTGGAGCCAGTATAGCCAGTATTGGTGAGTACAAGGGTTCTATAGACAGCTGAGCATTGACGAGCTACCGAGTAGAAAATGAGCAAAAATACCCAAAGATTATACTCCAAAATAACTGAGAAGATCTCTACTATCACTACCCAGTGATGGGAACACGATCATCTATTAGCTTTGTTGATAGTTTTGAAGGTATTGACCAGGGTTGAATGTATGTACGTATGCTTTCTACTTCATGATACTCTCACTATTCTCTCCCAGCTCTCGCACCCTACAGTCCATGAGCGAGTGTTATATACCGATCAAGCAACACACTCAAGCAAGCACTCTTTACTCTCTATCCAGACGGACGTCTCGATAGCCTCAACGAGTTCTACGATATTGAATACAGTGGTAACTGAGACGATGTAAGATTTACCCTCATCGACCAGAATTTCGACAGACCCGTAGCTGAAATATACTACCAACTTTGAGATGGGTATATACTAGATGGGCAAAGCCATTCGCAATAAAAAAAAGACACAAAAAAATCATAACTCTATAAAAAGAGTTATGATTTTTTATTTATCTAATACAACTCCCAACATTCTCTCCATTCATGGCAGCAATAATATCTGCTGGTTTGTTCATGTTGACTACCTTGATAGGAAGAGCATTCTCTGAGGCAATAGATACCGCTGTAGCATCGAGTATCTTGAGGCCTTTGTTGAGGACCTCTTTGTGGCTGATAGTATCAAACTTTATCGCGTTTGGGTTGGTCATAGGGTCAGAGTCATAGATGCCGTCTACCTTGGTAGCTTTAATCATCATATCACAATCTAGCTCGAGTGCTCGAAGTACTCAACCAGTATCTGTTGAGAAAAATGGTGTTCCGGTTCACCCAGTACAGATAACCACATTTCATTCAGCAAGATATTTTTTTGCGATAGTTTTATTGAAATTTTCATCAAATTTAATCTCAAGGGCATTCATAGTAACTGCTTTAATTCAAGCCTGTTCTAAGAAGTTCCTGAGAGCACCTCCGTTAATTACGGTTCCTAGCATAGAAAAGTTATGAGAGTCAGCAGGATTGACTCATGCAGCTATCAGGTCTCCACCTCTATAGATATTTCAGCCTCAGGTTACTATAGCTATCTCAGCTCAAGTGGCCTGGATTTGTTGAATGGTTTGTGCTACGCTCTTTGCAGCTTCGGGGTCTATCCCAAATTCTCGAGATCCTTTCAGAGATTCTCCAGATATTTTTAAAAGTATTCGAGTCATGTTATCGTACTATTTCTTTAAATAAAGTATCTACTGTTTTAGTTGTTTCAAAATCATCGTTTTGTGCTTTGAGTGTTGTATTGAGCTCAGCGAGGGCTGTATTTTTGTCTTCTGTTTCTACCCATTCTCCTGATTTAATTTTATAGGTTCCATAGAGGCTATTTTTGAAGTCTAGATAGTGCTTTACATAGTTGTAACTCTCATCTTCAAGAGTTACTACATAGAAACTAATAGCGGTTTGGTTTTCTTCTCATGATTTGTAGATGATATCTCTACAAGTGTTCCAATAGAACCAGTTGTTTT
>Ga0208544_10001461_pt1 | contig 16264 bp, 15 predicted proteins | sample DEB08_DNA_9_FD_184526 | JGI IMG/M metagenome (GOLD analysis project Ga0208544, IMG submission 184526) | Aqueous microbial communities from the Delaware River and Bay under freshwater to marine salinity gradient to study organic matter... | ecosystem: Environmental > Aquatic > Marine > Coastal ... | reverse complement strand
GTTTGGCAGCCATTCGGACTGCAAACGCTTGGCTGGATGGTGTTTATAGGTTTCTTCGGCTCAATCGCCCAGTTATCGCTCAGCCAGGCTTTGAAGGAAACCGATCCAACAGCGCTGATGCCGTTTGATTTTCTCAAGCTGATCTGGGCTGCAGTAATCGGGGCGTGGTTCTTCGCTGAAGTTCCTGATCTCTATACGTGGAGTGGAGCAGCGGTAATCTTCTTGTCCGGCCTCTTTATAGCATTCCGCGAACGACAGATTAAGAACCGGTCCCCATCTGCCACTTGGCCTATAGCGTAGCGGCAAGCGTTATACAGCGGGCGCCGAAAGCGAGAAAACGGGCCCCAAACGGGAGAGGCTGTTTCCCTAACCGCGGCTCAATATATAAACAGCCGAAACCGGTCGTTCATTCAGCCCGCAGCGAACGGCCGCAATGAGCTCAAAACCACCTGATGGATTGCGCGCGTTTGGGCATTAGAGTTTCTGACTAAGGCAGATGCCAGTCCCATCAACGCTATCTGGAAAATTTGCGAAACCGACATGAGCATAAATTACCATTCTGGGCGCGGATGCCATAGGATCGTCAACAATCAGGAGAACCTTTTGCAGTGATATCACACCTTATGACACTTCTTGTGTTTCAGTTGATTGGTGAAACCCTGGCGCGCAGTTTTACTCTGAACTTGCCTGGTCCCGTCATCGGGATGGCATTTTTTCTGTGTTTTCTGGCAGTAGTTCCAAGAGCGGCAAAAGCGATCGAACCGACAGCGCAGGGCATTCTTTCACACTTGTCCTTACTTTTTGTACCCGCAGGCGTCGGCATCACTGGTCACCTCGATCGCCTGGGTTCTGACGGCTTCGTCATTTTGATAGCCCTGTCTATCAGTACGGCAATCTCGATTGCAGTGGCGGCCCTAGTATTCGACCGCGTCAATCGCCTGACGAGCAAGCAAAAATGACCGATCTGACTGAAATTTGGACGTATCTTGCGCAGCAACCGCTTCTATGGCTGACATTGACCTTGATCGCCTATGTCATTGGAGACACTGCCTTTCGTACTTCTGGAGGACGTCCCTACGTTAATCCGGTATTGATCGCAGTTGTTATGCTCGCCTTCTTGTTGTGGATCAGCGCTACCCCTTACCAAACTTATTTCGAGGGCGCGAAGTTTGTGCATTTCATGCTTGGTCCGGCAACGGTCGCCCTCGCGGTGCCACTTTACAGGAATTTCGAGAAGGTCCGGCAGTCAGCCATCCCTTTGCTCTGCGCACTGGTTGTCGGCTCTGGCACCGCGATCCTGAGCGTTTTAGGCATCGCCTATGCCATGGGTATCCGCGGAGAGGTGCTTCTGTCTCTGGCGCCAAAATCCGTAACGGCTCCGGTCGCAATTGGTGTCTCGGAGTCAATAGGAGGATCACCAACTCTGACAGCTGTGGTTGTCATCGTGACGGGTGTTTTGGGGGCCATAATCGCAACTCCTTTGCTAAACATGCTGGGGATCCGGGACTGGCGCGCAAGAGGGCTTGCCGTCGGCATTGCCTCACATGGCATTGGAACGGCCCGCGCTTTCCAGGTGAATGAAACGGCAGGTACATTTGCTGGTATCGGGATGGGTCTCAACGCTCTACTGACGGCAATTGCGGTTCCCTATCTGGTGCTACTTTTCTTGTGATCCGACTATAGATCATACGGTATTTCGGAGGATGTCAAAGGGACTATCCTCGTTACAGCATTATCCGCCGCCGTGCCAGCAAGCGGCGCGGAAATCTTAGTTCGGCTGGATCAGGTCCGTAATCTGGCCCACCGCAACCCTGCGGTTCAGAGGCTCCGCTTCCAGCGCCGGAACCAGTGGAAAGCGTTCCCCCATAACTTTGCACGACCATGTTTTCAGGCCGCACTCCGAAATACTCGGACAGGGCCAGCGCAACAGTTTCGGCGCGGCGGTCCGACAACAGCAAGTTGTAACTTTCGTCACCGACGGCATCGGTATAGCCCATGTCTGCAACATCTTCACCGCGGAGAAATACTACAATTTCTTCAAAGCAGCAGGATATGAAACCGATTGAACGCAACACGCTCTAGAGCCTGGGCTTACGCCCCAAAAAATGATCGAAGCTGGCAGGTGTCAGTCTTGAGTTCGCCGCCAAAAGCGGTCGTTCGAAATAGCTTTTTGTTTATCCGCTTTCAGGGCAAGCATGCACAAACTCATTTGCGCTCACTTTCCAGCTAAATCGTTTACCCAATCGATGATACCCGCCGCAGGCATCGCGCCGGCCTGTCGCTTGACTTCATGCCCACCACGAAAGGCAATCATAAGCGGAATCCCACGGATCCCGTAGCGCTGGCCCGTTTGCGCAAAGGCCTCGGTATCCACTTTGGCGAAGCGGGCCTTGCCTTTCAGCGTCGCAGAAGCCTTGGCGAACTCCGGAGCCATCATCCGGCAGGGACCACACCATGCCGCCCAGAAGTCCACAACGAGAGGGATATCATCTATCCGAGCGGCCCTCTCAAGAACGTCGAAGGACACTTCGATCGGTTTGCCTTGAATTAAGTCTGCTCCGCATGTTCCGCATTTGGGTCCTGACGCTAGTCTCGCTTCAGGTATCCGGTTGCCCTGTCCGCAAGCAAGGCATGCAAGTCTTAAGGCCATAGAAGGCTCCATAAGTTCGGTTTCTCATATATATGCTGCAGTTTGGAAGACTTTCATTTGCGATGGGTCAAGTTATTGGAAACTGCCTTATTAGGATTCCATCGAAGTCCGCTGAGCTGACGTCACACAGTTAACAGTAGTATCGCACTCGCACCTGCAGCACCTTATGCTACAGACCAACACCTTTACAGGAACACACAATGAACGTCATCAGCGCGCATCCCGGTAAGCCGCACTATATCAATCGTAGCGGCTGGCTTCGCGCGGCAGTCCTCGGGGCAAACGACGGTATTGTATCCGTTTCTTCGCTGATTGTCGGGGTTGCGGCAGCCGATCCTGATCCTCGGGCAATCATGATTGCGGGGGTTGCTGGGTTGGCCGCGGGTGCGATGTCCATGGCAGCTGGGGAATACGTTTCGGTCTCTTCTCAGTCTGATATCGAAACTGCCGATATCAAGCGTGAAGAGATTGCGCTGGAGGAGATGCCTGAAGAAGAATTTGCGGAACTGGTCGCGATATATCGTAAGCGGGGGTTAAGCGAGATAACCGCGCAGACCGTCGCAAGAGAACTATCTGAAAAAGACGCTTTGGCTGCCCATGTCAGAGACGAGTTGGGACTCTCAGAAATTCACTCTGCCAACCCTCTTCAAGCAGCATTTGCGTCCGGTTTAACCTTTAGCTTGGCAGCAGCGATACCGGTTTTGGGTGCGTTCTTTGCGCCGACGTCTCTGATTATTCCGATTGTTCTAGTTGTGACGATCATTGCGCTTGCCGGACTGGGCGCACTCGGCGCGAAAGCCGGCGGCGCACCATTGCTACCCGCTACACTCAGAGTTGTTAGCTGGGGTGTCTTTGCCATGAGTGTCACAGCCGGCGTTGGATGGATCTTTGGTGTGAGCGTTTAGGAGGTCATGTTTTGGCAAGATTGATTAGGTGCGCGTAGCACCGCCAGTCTCGGGTCGGTCCGCGTTGGAAGCAGTAGCGAAGCACATCTCTGTACCTTCCAAATGGCAGAAATTGAGCGACAGTACCGCCCTCAACAGGGTCCACAACAGCGCCGCGGATAGGAAAATGTGCAGGATTGCACTGGTCTGCGTTCTGGTTGGAGCGCGAACAATCAAGTTTGTTGCTAGATTCAAGATTTATGAGACGCACCAAGCGTCGGCACTCGCCACCTCACAGCGCCAAGGCCCACAAGTGCAAGCGCTGTAAGCCCCGCGCCTGCGAGAAACGTCGCCTGCGGGCCGAGGCTATCCCAAAGTGCTCCTGCTAGTATGCTTGCAGCCAGAAGAGCCAAACCGACCGATAGACTGAATACTCCGTAAGCGGTGCCACGTAAATCTTGCGGTGCAGTATCGGCTACTAATGTCGCCAACAGCCCTTGTGTGACACCCATGTGCAGGCCCCAAAGCGCAACCCCAATCGCAATTCCAACCAGACCGGACGACAAAGCAAGGACAAGATCGGCGACGATAAGCAGTGCGAAGCCGATAATCAGCACGGTAAGTCTGTTGTACCGGTCAGACAGCACCCCTGCGGGATATGCGGCTATTGAGTAGACGATATTCATAACAACTAGCACCATTGGGATGAGCACCAACGGTAGCCCTGTTCCTTGCGCCCGAAGGATTAGAAATGCCTCGCTGAACCGCGCTAGCGTGAAAACGGTGGCCACTGCCACAACGAGCCAGTACGCAGATCCCAGACGCTTGAGTTCAGGTAGGCTCAAGGGAAATCGGACTTTGCGCAGTGCCTCAGGACGTTCCGGTTCATGCACTGCGAACAGCAGCAGACCGAGCGCCAAAAAAGCCGGAATAACTGCAAACCAGAATACGGTCTGAAAATTGTTAGCGGTTACCCACATCAAACCCATCGCCAGAAGTGGACCCACAAAGGCCCCGACAGTGTCGAGCGACTGCCGTAGTCCAAAACTAGCGCCGCGCAGGTGGGCAGGCGCAATATCAGCAACCAAAGCATCACGTGGTGCGGCGCGAATGCCTTTTCCGATACGGTCAACAAAGCGGGCGGCCACCACCCAGCTGATCGAGGCCGCGAGCGGAAACACACAAAAGCAGCGCCGAGTCTTCTCCCAGATCAGATAAGCACATTGTTTTCGGCTTTGTCACGCTAACCCAGATGAACGGAATATGCCGACGTAACTCCAGATCAAGCGGCCACAATTTCGGACCATTCACGGAATGCCTTGGCGCGGGTTTGATGGAGTGTTTGGGCGGAGACCAGATGGCGCTGCAAATTGAATTGGTTGTAGATAGCATCGTGAACAGACAGAAATCGCTGTATTGATCCGGGTGATTTGAACCGTCCCTTTCGCCGCTCTCGTCATCGCCTTGGCACCCGCTTGTCTTATGATTTGAGTTGTTCCTGTGCGACGCTGGAACGGCTGTCCGGCACAGCATTTATACTGGGCAGCGGCGCCCAGTTGATCCCAAGGACGCCCTCCGGCTACGTCGCAGGCTCGGACTATAGGAAGGACGGTCAAGCGGCAGGATATTAAATGACTGAGAACTGGCGGCGCTTTCAGTCTTTTGCGGGTAATGACAACATTATCTTTGGCGCGCGTTTGGTCCTAACTTCCCTAGTCCGCAATCAGACAACGCTGCCTTCATAGTCGTCGGCCGGGCGCTGAACCCAGGTGACATCCATGCCGACCTGTGCGGCCGAGAGGAGGTTCATGACGGGACAGCGGAATTCGACATTCTTGCGCAATTGCTGGAAACGGGCATCGCTTTCATCGCTGTAAACCGTGATATCCAGTTTTGCCGTTTCAAAATATGGGCGGATCCCGGGGACGCCTTTTGGGCCGCGCACGTCGATCTGGCTTTCGCAGGCGAAATCGACGCCCGCGTAGTTAAACTTCATCGCTGTTGCCACGCCGTTGATGATTACGCCGTCACAACCGACCAATGCGATCAGCACTGTCTCTAGCGGGCTTGGTGCCGTGTTGGTGCCGCCAAGAGAGGCAGGCTCATCGGTATAAACAGGGTCAAAATCGCGAACCTGGATCTTAGTTCGGGTGCCCGCAGCGTTGGTCGCCTTGACGTGGCGGATACCGATCTTCTTGGTCACGGGATCGATGGAAGGTTCGATGATATCTGGGTCGATCATGATCAGTCCTTTGAGTTAGCTGAGGCCGGTGAAGGCGCCGACGGGCGCATCGCCACGCAAGACATCGAAAAGCAGCCTCACGATGCCAAAGACAACCGTGCCGTATATGATCCCGGGAACCGGTCGCATTCCTGCGCGGACAAATAGCATCCAAAGGATCAGCGCGACGGTCGGGATGGTGAAGCCGATGGCCCAAAGCGCGACGCCATAGCCGATCAGCACAAGCAGGACAGCAGGTTCCTTGAACTCTCTATCCGTCGATGGGGCATAGTCGCGGATCGCCCGGAACAACAGCCAAAGCGCAAGCGGAAGGCCAGGCAGAAGCGCAAGTGACGGCATCAGACGTGACGAGGCGTTGAAGGTTGTCATCTCGTAAATTGCATAGGCGAACGCGACCGACACCGCGGCGGCAAGGATCATAGAGACAGTCTTGTGATCTTCAGGGTCGGGTAAGTCCAGCGCCTCGGCCGCAACATCGACGTGCCGCGCGCCTCGGCTGCGCCACCACCGGTAAAGGTTCAGCAGCATAGGGATCAGAACGAAAGAGCCGATGATCAGCACGCCGGGGCGCAGCAGCCAGGACCAACCGTGGAGCTGGTTGGCAAGCCAGAAGTACTGCTCCATCGGGCCGGCCAGAACGAAGCCAACAAGGGCCGGCGCACGTGGCCATTGCGCATGTTTCATCATCCAGCCGAGTGTTCCGAGCGCAAACAGCATGAAAATATCGCCCATGGTGCTAGTCGCCTGATAGGCTCCGACGACCATGATCAGGATAAGTGGTGCGGCGATGATACCGAAGGGAATGCGGGTCAGTCGCGCCAGCATCGGCGTAATCGCAAAGCAGAGCGCCGCACCGACGACAGACGACAGGGCCACCGACCAAACGATCAGGAACATCAGGTCGGGGTTCTGCGTGATCATGCGCGGCCCTGGATAATAGCCGAATGAGAAAAGCGCCCCTAGAAAAATCGCTGCCGCGGGTCCGCCGGGAACGCTGAACAGGAGCGTCGGAACAAGATCAGAGATTACTGTGGCATTGTTTGCGCCCTCGGAGGCAGCGATGCCGCGGATTTCGCCCTTGCCAAATTTCGATTTGTCCTTGGTCGAGCGGATAGCATGCCCATAGGCCACCCAGGTCGAAGCAGAGGCGCCAACCGCGGGAACGAAGCCGCCAAATACTCCAATGAGGGACGCTCGCAGCACCAGCCAGCGGTTCTTCCAGAAGTCGCGAAAACCCTCGCCCCAGTTACTGACGGTAATCGGGATATGCGAGATGCCACCACCTGCGGCCAGCATGGAAATTGCTTCGGCCACGCCGAACAGTCCAAGGGCCACGATGGTCAGCGAAAACCCATCCAGCAGATAGACCTGCCCGAAGGTGAACCTAAAATCCGCCGCTGCTGAGGCCGGGCCAACCACCCCCAGAAACAGACCAAGACAGGCAGAGGCCACGCCCTTGGCCAAATCCTTGCCAATCATGGACGACGCAAAGAATAAGCCCACAAGGGCGAACATGAATAACTCGGGCGTGCCAAGCATCAAAACGATAGGACCCGCAACTGGGATGGCTACCAGTAGGATCAGCGCGCCCATCAGCCCGCCAACCATCGAGCTTAAAAACCCCACCCCAAGGGCGCGTGCCGCCTGTCCCTGTTTGGCCAGTGCATGGCCCTCGATAGCAGTCGGCGCCGATGCCGGAGAACCGGGTGCGCCCAAAAGCACCGATGTGATCGTATCGGACGTGTAAACCACCGATACGGCGCCTAGCAGCATCGCAAGGCCGGAGAAATCATCGAGGTAATAGATGAACGGCAAAAGGATCGAAACGGCTGCAACACCTCCAAGGCCGGGCAACATGCCAAAAACCATGCCCACAAACATACCGGCAAACAACGCCAAAAGTCGGATCGGGTCCAGCAGGGCGTCGAGCGCGGAAAACACGTGTTCCAGCATTAAGAGAGGTGCCTTTTCAAGCGGACATCAAACGACAAAGCCGCCTTTTGTCATGAAGAGGGGTGGCCGAGCATGACCCGGCCACCCCGAAGGATCATCAGAACTTCACGCCGAACTTTGTCGACAGCAGGTCCTTGAGATAGGTACGCACTTCGTCAGAAGGTGACAGAGCTGCTTTGATCGCGTTTTCCGTCGCCGGACCCGCACTTAGCCGCGCGCCGTTGGTGACTTTCTGGCTTTCCGCCTGAAACTCAGGGTCGGCGTTGATGTCGGCCACGGCCTTGGCGAAAATGTCCAAGACCTCCTGCGGGGTGTCGGGCTTCATGTAGCCAGTCAGGCCGTAGGCATAGGTAACCGACGCGACGCCCTGGAACGCTTCCCACTCGATACCTTCAGGTGCCTTACCGTTCAGCTCTTCATAGACCTCGTAGACCGATGGCAATTCTGGCGCGATCGGATCGCGCTGGGTCAGATTGCCGTCAGCATCTGCGGCGCCACCGGTCCAAAGCGGAACGGCTGTGCCGGCCTCAACGGACGGGACGACCTGGGTTAGGTAGACCGGTGTGAACTGATAGTCGATGTTCACTTCGCCCTGTTCGAACGCAAGCCGCACCGGACCGCGTCCATTAAAACCAAGCACCGATTTCACATCAACCCCCAGAACCTCGAAGGACAACAGGCCCGGCAAGTCAGATGCTGCAGCGGCGATGCCACCATAGATCAGCGGAACGTTAGAGCTTTTAATGTCAGCGGCACTGGTCACCCCTGTCGAAGGCGACACATAGGCCACTGCACTGAACGGATGGCTGTAGGCGACGCGATAATCCGCCAGTTTGTATTCCACGCCCTCTTGTCCAAGCACGAAGGGGTTAGCCGTCGATGACGTGGTGAACAGGATCGTGGTGCCGTCCGAGTTGGCGTTCTGTTCAAACCAGTTGGCCCCCAGGATCGACCCTCCACCGGGCCGGTCGATAACGTTTATCTCGGGATTGCCTGGCAGATGCTTTTCGAAATAGGGCTCAAGAAACTTGGCTGAAACGAAAGTCGCGCCGCCCGGGCCGAAGGGCACGATCACGTCGATGCTTTTTCCCGCGAAGTAGGCCTCTTGTGCTGCAAGCGGTGCAGCAGTTAGTCCCGCGAACGCCGCTGCTGCGGCAAGGGTCATTGATGTCTTCATGGTTGTATCCTCCCTGGAATTTTCCATCAGTCTAAATCGGTCTGGCCGGATTGAGTGTCAGCCAATCGTGTTGTTCAACTCTCCAAGCCCGGTGATGCGCACACTCATACGATCACCCTTGGCGAGATACTTGGGCGGCTTGAAGCCGATGCCAACCCCATCGGGGGTGCCCGTGGCGATGATATCGCCAGGCAAAAGAGTCATAGTCGCGGACATCGTCTCGATCAGAGTAGGAATGTCGAAAATCAGATCGGCGACCGATGCTTTCTGGCGAGGTTCGCTATTGATTTCGGTCTCAAGCACCAGCTTGGTTACATCTCCGACCTCATCTGCCGTCACAATGTAAGGTCCCATCGGGCAGAATGTATCGATGCCCTTTCCGATGACCCACTGATTGTGATGACGCTGCAATTCGCGCGAGGTGACATCGTTCATGACTACATAGCCGAAAACCTGATCATAGGCTTTATCCTTGGGCACCTGGAAAGCGCGCGTGCCAAGGATGACACCAAGCTCGCCCTCGTAGTCCACGGTCTGCGTCGGGTCGAGCGAACCGCGCACCACGGCGTCCGGTCCTACAATACTTGTCGTGGCCTTGGTAAAGATGATCGGTGCGCTTGGCACAGCTTCCTTCCCGCTGGAATCAAATCCGCTGGAGTGAAACTCGTTGGCATGTGCAAAGTAGTTTTTTCCAACACAGAACACGTCACGGCGCGGTTCAGGAATTGGAGCCAGCAATGTTACATCTGCCAGCGCAACGCGCTCTGCGTTTGCACCTTTCGCGGCCCAATCCTGGATACCCTCCGGTCCGGTTTCAATCAGGGAGCGCACAGCATAGGCCGCATCCTCGCCTTCGGCACAGACCACGATCTGCTTGCCGTCAACAAAGCCAGCACCGATTTTCCCACCACTTCTAAACGTGACCAGTTTCATTTTCTCGACACAACTCCATTTTATCGATAAAATTGGATTACATATAGAATCAAGCCTGTCAATATTGAAATAAATCTGTCAAAGAGCGCCCAAGCAGCAAATTAGGAAACGCCTTTGAGTGACCTCAACCTCCTGATCAACGCCACCGCTACTGGTCTGACGCTGGATGCCGGCGAGACGCTTGCCCAGGCCGCCCATCGGGCGCTGCGCGTCGACATTATTAGCGGTGTACGCCCCCCCGGAGAGCGGTTGCGTATCGAAAAGCTGAAAACGCTTTACGAAGTGGGTCCGACTCCACTGCGCGAAGCATTGCAGATGCTTGCCACCGACCAATTGGTGATCGCAGAAGGAAATCGTGGATTTACCGTCGCGCCACTTAATCTGATCGAATTCCAGGATCTGAACATCGCCCGTACTGAAATCGAGTTGGCCGCGTTGCGGCTCTCAATCGCCAAAGGCGATACGGAATGGGAATCCAAGGTGGTCGCGGCAAGCTATCTTATGCGCAAACAGGACGCGGCGCTGGCTCAGATCACTTCCGGTGTTCCCGACGCCTGGGAAGATGCCAACACAGCCTTTCATTCCGCAATGGTCGCGGCCTGTGGTTCCAAATGGCTTTTGAAGGTGCGCGCCAGCCTACATGATCAATGCGCGCGCTATCGACGCGCATCAGTCTATCAAAAACTGGGACAGCGCGACCTAGATGCCGAACACCAGGCGATTTCAGACGCCGTGCTGTCACGTGAGGCTGGCCGTGCCTGCGAGCTGACAGCTCAACATTTCGCGCTGACCGCGACAAGTCTGCCTGATGCCGTGCTTAAAAAGCCGCCGCATGGATGACAGCTCAGTTTGCGCTATTCCTGGCCGCAGGAGTTTTGGGTGGTATCGTGAACGCCGCGGCGGGCGGCGCCAAACTTTTCATTTTTCCGATGCTACTGGCCGCAGGGCTACCACCGCTGGCCGCCAACGCGACGGGCACCGCCGCCGTCTGGCCGTCTCAACTGCCCGCAATATGGGTGCTTCGGCACGAGTTACTGGACAATATACGCGGGCTTGTAAGGCTGATGCTACCTGCACTGTTAGGCGCCTTCTGCGGAGCCATGGCGCTGATCTGGTCGTCCGAAAAGGCATTTCTGGCAGTCATACCTGTGCTGCTGATCATTGCGGTAATCGCAATCCTACTGGGCAACCGCCTGACCGATATCATGAAGCGCCTTTTTCCAGGCGATCGCCTGCAATCGGTCACAGGGATATTGCTCTTCGTGACTGGCATCTACGGCGGCTACTTCGGCGCAGGCTACGGGTTTATTTTGCTAGCAGTGCTGTCGCTGGCGGGCATGGGCATGCGAAAAGCGAATGCCACCAAGAACCTTTTCGCTTTCAGCATGAACACAGTTGCGGTGATACCACTGGCCTTTTCGGGTCTGATCGACTGGGTCGCAGCCGGAACGGTTCTGGCTGGCGCATTGGCGGGCGGCTATATGGGCGCGCGGCTGACGCAACTTGTACCCGATAAGTATCTTCGCATTGGCGTTGCGGGACTTGGGGTTATTCTGACCGCCGCTTTTCTGTCACGATAAAGGAGGACTTCAATGCGTATATGTCGATTCGAATTGGACGGTGCTGCACGGTTTGGCGTGCTGGATGGTGACACGGTAATTGACCTTTCGACGGGAGCCTTTTCGGACATGACGGCCTTTATTTCGGGGGGGGCCGCGGCGCTTGGCGAGGCGCGTCGGATGATGTACGATGCGGCAGAAACAGATCGGCATGAGTTGAAGCGCATACATTTGCTGGAGCCTGTGGTGCCCTCGACCGTACTCTGCGCGGGCAGCAACTATCATGCTCACAATGCGGAAAAGCTAAATACCCCGCTCAGTGGCAAGGAACCCGAATTCTTCGTCAAGACATCCGATTGTGTGATCGGACCTGGAGAAAGTATCATCTGCGATCCCAAACTGACGCAAAAGCTGGATCTGGAAACAGAACTGGCCGTAGTCATTGGGAAACCCGGCCGCCATATTCCGGTGCATCAGGCGCTAGATCATGTCTTCGGCTATACTGTCGCTAATGACGCGACCGCCCGCGATCGGCAGGTGCGAAGGACGCCGGAGGGATTCACTTGGTATGAATTGGGGCGCGGCAAGGCTTTTGACACAAGTCTGCCTCTTGGTCCCGTCATCGTCACCGTCGACGAACTGCCCGATCCTCAAGCGCTCACACTACGCACTCGGATCAACGGCGAATTGCGTCAGCAAACCAGCACGGCCGATATGATCTGGAGCTGCGCGGAACTGATCCATTTCTTCTCGGTTAACTTCACACTCAAGCCTGGCATGGTCATTCTGACGGGAACGCCCGCAGGCACGGCCTGGTCGACCGACAAAGAGTTAGGCGGCAACTGGTCTCCCGCGCCAGGCTTGACCCCCGCAACGCGCTACTGCCTGCCCGGAGACGTAGTCGAAAGCGAGATCGTTGAAATTGGTGTCTTGCATAACAGCGTGGTCGGCCCAGACACATAAGGTAATTGAATTTTTTCTCTCAACTATCAGATGACAGCCAGCTTAGGACGTTGCGCCAGTTTAGTCAGAATACACCAACGCTTGAGTGGTTCGTGAGTGGAATAATTGTGGACGGGGGCGTGAACTGGCGGCGTACGGAGGATACTTTGGCCATTCAACACTTATTCCCCGCCGTCAGATCGGTCGTCGAGGAGACATGATAACGCCATTCACGGCGGTCAAGGAGCCACCATGCCGGCTCAAGATGGCTTTTTGTGTCAACGCCCCGAGCCGCGCCGACTTCATTTCACGATCAAACATTGGCAGTCTCTCAGACATTAGACTATTAGTTCGAGCCATATGGAGGCCGCGACGCTCAGTCCGCAGCAACAATTGAATGACAAAAAACTCCCAATCTGGCCGTGACGCTAGTTCCGACCGGATATTTCGCCGAACAGCCACTGTTGACCCACACGCAGGGCTTGGTGCCATCGCCCGCATCACGCGGATGTCGTTTCGCTATCCCGTGCGCGCCGGGCTAGCGCTGGCGGCAACTGTGGCCGCGGTACTTATGCAATTATCGATCCCAGTTCTCCTGGGGCGCGCGGTGGATCAGACCCAAGCCGTGGCCGCGGCAGGGGCCGAACCCGAAACGCTTTACCAGATTGCAGTGCTATTGTTTCTGGCAAGCGTTGGACGCGGGTTTTTCACACTTATCCAAAACTACACCGCAGAATCCGTCGGGCATTCGATGGCGCGCGATATTCGCAATGCTGTTTACGGAAAAATCCAGAGCCTGCCCTTTTCGTTCCACGACCGGACCCATTCGGGAGATCTGATCACGGTTGGAATGCTGGACCTGGAAGGTGTGCGGATGTTTTTTTCCACCGCACTGGTGCGCACCGTGCTTCTGGGCCTGTTGATCGGGCTTGGAGCGACGCTGTTGCTGTCGACCAATCTAAGTCTTGGCCTGCTCGCACTATCATTCGTGCCCTTCGCGGGATGGCGCAGCACGGTTATGCGACTGGCTCTCCGCCGGACCTGGCTTACCCTACAAGAAAGGCTGGGCGTTCTCAGTCAGGTAATGGAGGAAAACCTTGCCGGTATTCGCGTGGTTCGCGCCTTTGCCTCCTCAGAGTACGAAATGGCAAAGTTCGAGGTCGCCTCAAAATCAGCGCTGGAACTTAGCCATCAAAGGATCGAAACTCGCGTCAAGAACACCTCTGCGATGACGCTGGCATTCTTTGCCGCCATGGGGTTGGTCCTGTATTTTGGCGGACGGCAGGTAGCGTCAGGGGAAATCACGCTGGGCACTCTGGCCACTTTCCTGACCTTTATGACCATCCTCCAGATGCCAGTCCGGCAGCTGGGCATGATGGTTAATGGATACGCTCGCGCCTCGACCTGTGGAGCGCGTCTATTCGCTCTCATTGACCACGAAACCGAAATCGACAACGCACCGGACGCGCAAAATCTGAAGATAACCGACGGAACGCTGAAGCTTGAAAATGTTAGCTTTGCATACGCGGGGAACGCGGACCGAAAGGCAGTGTCAGGCATCAGCTTCGAGGCACACAGGGGCGAGACTGTCGGCATTGTCGGCCCGCCAGGCTCCGGGAAAACGACTTTGATGCACCTGATCCCGCGTTTTTACGATCCCACACAAGGCTCCATCAGCATCGACGGCCAGGACATTCGCGATGCAACCCTGGCGTCAGTTCGTCAGGCTGTGGCTGTTGTCCAGCAAGACAACTTCTTGTTCACAACCTCAATCGAAAACAACATCGCCTATGCCGATCCCTTCACTGAGACGCGCCAAATCCGCGGCGTCGCGGAGTCCGCGCAACTGCATGATTATATCCTTGGTTTGCCCGGCAAGTACGGCACGATCGTCGGCGAGCGCGGTGTGTCGCTGTCCGGCGGCCAGCGCCAGCGACTATCTATAGCGCGCACGCTTATGATGAAGCCTGCGGTCTTAATCTTCGACGATTCCACGGCCGCCATTGATGCCGGCACAGAAAACCGCATTCGAAGGGCACTAAAAGAATATGCCAAAGATCGTGTGACGCTGATCGTGGCCCATCGGCTGGCAAGCCTGATGCACGCTGATAGGATCCTGTTTCTGGAACGCGGGCGGATCGTTGAACAAGGCAGCCACGAGGAATTGTTGAAGCTGGGAGGACGCTACAGCGACTTGCACGCACTGCAGATGCGTCCAAATGCCGAGATGCTGGCCGAGAAGGTCGATGTACCATGAGCAAGACAAGAGCCGATGAGCCGCGTGACCCGCACGAGGATGAACGCCCACGTATGCGCGCAGTTGTCGGATCGGAGCGCATCGAAGAGGAGATCTTTGGGCGGGTGTTCGACGGCAAGGTCGCTCAGCGGATCTGGCAGTTTGTCCGCCCCTACAAACGCCATGTGGCGATTTCCGTTGCCGCCGTGGTAACATTCACAGGCTCGCAGCTGACAATCCCGCTTTTAATCCGCTATGCTATCGATAATGGAATGGCGCCGGATACGCCCCCCACCGTGCTGCTGGGCGTCCTGGCAGTCTTTGCTATCGTCGTCGCCATTAATTTTGTTGCTTCCCGTGTGCAGGAGATCGTGACTGGCCGAATGGCCGAGGACGTTCTGTTCGATATTCGGCGCGCAATGTTCAGCCATTTGCAGCGCGTGTCGCTCTCATTCATGGACAAAACCGAGGTCGGCCGGCTGATGTCGCGTTTGCAAGGCGATGTGAACTCGATGCAGGAATTCCTTGAAACCTCGGTGCTCGCTATAGGGGACCTGCTGCTCCTTTTTGGGATCGTAGTGGTTATGCTTTGGCTCGACTGGCAACTGGGGTTGATGGTCCTGATCGTCATTCCGATACTATTCGGGGTTCGCATCTTGTGGCTAAGCCGGGCCCGTGCCGCGTTCATGGCTGCCCATGAGGCGAACTCCATCACCAATGGCGCTCTGGCCGAGGCTATTCACGGCGTGCGTGCCGTTCAAGCCATGAACCGCGGCACCCTGAATGCCGAACTTTATGGGCAGCTCGTTGACAATACTTACAATGCCCAACTGCGCGCCTCGAAACTGGCGCAGATCATGATCCCGATTGTGGACACTCTGACAGGCAGCGCTATGGCTGTGGTGGCCTTGGCCGGTGGCATGATGGTGGTGTCAGGGCGTATCGAGGTCGGCGTCATGGTGGCGTTCCTGTTCTATATCCAGCGGTTCTTCGACCCAATCCGCTCGCTGACAATGCAATATTCGGTAATGCAGCGCGCGATGGCTTCTGGCCATCGTCTAACAGAAGTTCTGGACGTCGATGTCGATGTCGAAGACGCCCCCGATGCGACGCCGCTCGGGGATTGCGATGATGGTTCGGTCGAATTCCGCAATGTGAGCTTCGGCTACAATCCGGAGCACCCCGTGCTCAAAGACGTTAGTTTTCGCGTGAACTCTGGTGAAACGGTGGCGCTAGTCGGCCCGACCGGCTCTGGGAAATCAAGCTCAATGGCGCTGATACACCGGTTTTACGACGTGCAGGACGGCGCGGTTTTGGTTGGCGGGCGTGACGTGCGAGACGTCACACAGAAGAGCCTTGGACGCCATATCGCAATGGTGCTGCAAGAGCCCTACCTATTCACCGGGACAATACGGGAAAACATTCGTTATGCCTCCGACTGGGCCGATGACGATGCGGTGGTTGAAGCCGCAATAGCCGTTGGCGCGCATGAATTCATCGAGGCACTACCACAGGGGTATGACACCAAGCTGGCAGAGCGCGGAAGCAACCTGAGCCTTGGACAACGCCAGCTGCTTAGCTTTGCTCGCGCGCTGGTTGCAGATGCTAAAATTCTGGTGCTGGACGAGGCTACCGCCAATATCGATAGCTACACCGAAATGCAGATTCAGAAAGCGCTGCAGAGACTG
>Ga0208544_10001460_pt1 | contig 16272 bp, 19 predicted proteins | sample DEB08_DNA_9_FD_184526 | JGI IMG/M metagenome (GOLD analysis project Ga0208544, IMG submission 184526) | Aqueous microbial communities from the Delaware River and Bay under freshwater to marine salinity gradient to study organic matter... | ecosystem: Environmental > Aquatic > Marine > Coastal ... | reverse complement strand
TGTCTATTTAAGAGGTTTTCACTCAGGTGTAGAACAGAACTTCACCACGCAACAACAGAACAGAACTTCACCGAAAAGAGCAGAACTTCAAAAAGTTTCAAACTTCTTGTAGCGCGGCCGAAAATGTGTAATGTGGGTTTGATGTGCTTCACAACCTTCGCGTTTGTGATGACTCACCTAATTTACGTCTGCTGAGTAAGCACGCGCAAAGTAATTTTGGGCCACGAGGTGTCCAGAAACTCTCACAACCGCACACACGTGTACCACCGTCATGGCTCTTTCCACAGCTTTCCCCCCGATGAGTGACACGTCTTCCGAGCACACGTGCCCGTGCGTGCAGGACAGCGACGGTGATGACCACGAGCTTGCGGCGGCGGCAGACGTGATCGACCCAACACCTGTCGACGCACGGTTCCGTCCCAAGCGCAGCATTCTGTACGAGGGTTTTGGTGTGGGCAGCCCCGTCACGTGGCCCGCCCACCCCGACAGCACCCGCGAGCGCTCACCGCTCGTGGCCTCAGGTGATCTCGAGGTCCTTACTGCGGGTAAGGGTGTGCGTGAGAAGGTCAGGCCACGCTCACCACTTTTGGGTGAGGATGGTCACTCTGCACCGCTCGGTATTGGTCCTCTGGACATCTCCACCGACGAGGAGGAGGAGGAGGAGGAGGCTCACCCGCTTCAGATGAAGCGCGTGACGTTCCGCAGGGACCGTCTCGTCATCAGCGATGGGGAGGAGGAGGAGGTGGTGACGTCCGGTACTGCACGTCGCAACCCTTCAAGGTGAATACACACACACACACACACACACACACACACACACACACACACACACACACACACACACACACACACACACACACGCAGGGCTGCTACCGGCAAGAAGAAGTCGTTCTGGACCCGTGGGGAGCTTCACACACTTCTCACGCGTGCTGTGGTCATCTTCACTGAGCGTCAGGGTATCAAAGACGATTTCTACAGCGAAGAGTGGCGCAACTACCTCATCGACACGCTGTCTATCAGGGTGTGGGAGCCCGAGCCCGCGGAGGTGGTGGCGTCAGACTCTGAGCCAGGGAGCCCTCTCCCACCGCCAGTGGCTCTCAGCACCAGGACGTACCCTGGATCGGTCAAGCTCGTGCGACGCATGAACGTGAACTCCAAGCTCTGGCGCGGCAGTGGCAAGGGCAAGGCTGTCGATAGCGAGTGATGCGCTGTGCTTTATTCGATTGACTCGATTAAAAAGACGTCTTCTGCGGCACCACCACCAGCGTACTAATGGTTGCGTCGTTGTGAAGCACGTCGCTTCTTGCTAGCCAGTCCCAAGCACGCTTGTTTTGCGCGGGCAATCCGTGAGCACAGAAGTAGCAAGCATACAGCCCGCACACCTCTGAACTGACACTCTGAAGGTCGTGATCGTTGTACTCGACGTCTGTAACACCGCAACGCTCAAGCCACTGGTCAAAGTGTGGCTTTGCATCTGAAGGCGAGCCCATGAGCTCGTTCTCAACCACAGCGTGCGGTGGTGCACCGTAAGAGTCAAACCACCACGCCTTGTACCCTTGAATGCGGCACGCCAACCAGTGTGAACCTCCCGAAGGGCTGTTGCACGGTGAGTGGTTGATGATGAAGCAGACGTCTGCAGGTCTGTAAGGTGTTGGCAACGTGTCGCTGCAAAAGACCCCTTGGAACCCAACGACCTTGTGCTGCTTGCACCACAGGGCGAGCTGTTCGCCTGTAGTGCCGCTCATGACTCTGAGCGTGGTTGTGAGCTCACGCTCACTCCACCGTCACCATGCCGGTGTGCGAGATCTCAATCAGGTTGTCGTAGAACCCGATGAAGACGAGTGCATAGTCACGGTTGCTGGCAGATCCAGACAACGTGGCCTGGAACTGGATCTGCACCTCCTCGGTCTCGTCCCAACCGTCCGTGGGCTGCGTGATCTGGAAGCAGATGGGTTGAAGGTCTGTAAAGCTTGAAGAGTCCAGGAACGTGTCACCGTCGACGGTGTCCTTGTACATCTGGTACAGCTGCGACAGCGCCAACGTCTGTTCGCTGACGGCCGCGATGCACGGCACGGTGTTCAGTGGTAGTGTAGGGTAAATACGTGACGTCCCGAGCGACATTGAAAGGTTGGTCCAGTACTGCTCCCCCGATGGAGGTCTGATGACCATGCTGTTGTCGTTTTGGGTTCCACTGTACGCGGTGCCTTGAAGAGCGTTGTTACGAAGAGGGAGAACGTAGACACACTTGGGGATGGGTCCACCGAGCAGCCCCGTCACCGAGATACTCTTCGTGGCCTGCGGGAAGAACTGGACTGCGGATCGTACACCCTCATACGGTACCTTGAGGGGACGTTCGACCCAGCCCGCCTGCAACTCACGCATGGCATGCTCCTTGAGGTTCTTGCGGCTCACAAAAGCCGTCGCCGTGCTGAGAACGTACGTGGGGGTGACGTCACCGGCGGCCTGCTGAACACCACACCACAGGAATGCGTCGTTGGAACGACGACCTCGAATGCGGATCTGCACGCCTGGCGGAAGCCACGACTTGGTGCGGAAACCCATACTCTGGAATCGAAGTGTCAACGTGAACTGACGCGTGACGGAGATTGCGAGGGCGGCGGGGAGTGTAGTATCACCATTCCCTTCAATGTACCACTTCGCGCGCTGCTTCCCGTTCAGGTTCGTGTCGGCGGTACCAAGAGTGCCGAACTTGTCGCCTTGGTTCCACGTGTCGAGAAGTGTGCCCTGGGTAAAGTCGTTGTTGAAACGGTAGCCGCGACTCTCGTTCTTGAAGGTGTCAGCAACACTGCAGTACGGCGTGGTGATGCCTTGCGAAGGGGCGACCGTGGTGCCGTTGAACTCAATGGCAATGTCTTGCATGATGCATTGCGCCAGGAAAGGCGGCGTGTAGATCGAGTTCGTGTGATCAGTTGTGGTGTTCGGGATGGTGGTGTAAGCCTTGTTAGGTCCGACGAGCGCGTACGACCCTTGGAACACGATGTACGATTCCGCGGTGTCTGTCATCATGGTGGAGGACGGGATCTGCCACGTGAGCACGCCGCCCGCAACACTTTGACTGGCGGTTTCGAGCGACGCGTACTGCTCGTAGATGTTGGTACCGCCCAGAGCGATACTGTCCTGAGTCATGGGTACCTCTCCAGCACCAACAACTTCGGGCACTCCGGCCTTGGGACTTTCGTGATGCTTGACGTATGAAGGCATGATTGTGAGGGTCGTGGATGTCGAGCGCTTGCTCTGGTTGTGACGACCAAACGTGTATATCTACTGTAAAACGTCCTGCTGCCTACACCTTGCTTGCTCACCACAGCCAACATTGCTTACTCACAAAGGATCAGCATTTTTTAATGTCCAACGGTCAAAGACTTTTTACGTGTGTGTGTGTGTGTGTGTGTGTGTGTGTGTGTGTGTGTGTGTGTGTGTGTGTGTGTGTGTGTGTGTGTGTGTGTGTACTCAGAAAGGGTGACGCTTCGCCCGCTTGCGGTATCCGCCACCGCCAGACGTCAAAGCTCTCTGCACCGACGACATACCATCAGCCCTCGCACCGCTTAGCGCAGCCATAGCCGCACCACGAAGGTCGCCGCCACTCGCAAGGTGTTGCATACCCGCCGACGCAGCCGCCGCGCCAGCACTCTTAAGAGCATTGGTACCGTGAGCCACAAGCTTGCTGAACCACCCGCCGCCACGACCGTGGTACGCGCTGATGTTGGCAAACCCTCGACCGGAAATGATGGGGTAGTGGTCGAAGCTTGGGACGTCGAGGGTGTTCACCCTCATCCTGACTTGCTGTGAAGGGTGTTGTCTGCAAAGGGCTCACACCGGTTGTGACTACTTTTCTACAGAACGGAACGCTAACGTGACAAACGTGTCATCAGTGAACGTTGTGATGTCTTTACCGTCAACGTCAGTGACTGTGATGTTGATGAAGGAGATGGTACCGCCCGTCGTCACAGCCGGGTACCACTGGGTGTTGAAAGGTTCGTAGGTGCTCAGGCCACTACCCAAGACGAATCGGCGTAGAGAGTTGGTGTACTCGCTTCCCACCATGACCGACCCGATCACGCAGTCAGAGTTGACAAAGGCTACCTGGGAGCCAGCGTTCTTTGTGGTGATGCTGACCAACGACACCTGCACATGGTTCGTTGGAAAAGCTATGGCCATAGGCAAGGCGTTGAAGAACCTTGCTTTCGAGATGCCGGGGTTGCTGCTATCGCCAGACGACAGTGTCACGTACTGCCACGTAGCGTCCGACATGTTGATGGTGATTGTGAGCCTGTCGAAAAGCCGCTCCCCAAACACTCGGCACGAGTTCTGCTTGCTCATTCATTCATTCATTCAACCGTGCTGCTTGAGGATGTACTGTTCAGCAAGGTGTGCAGGATCTTTTGCACCCTTGCGCTGCTGCTGCACAAGCTTCAAAGCCTTTTCAATGTGTCCAGCGTCTGCAAGTCTCATAGCCTTGCGTAGATGATCCACACGTTTCGCAGTGTAGAAACCAGTGCCAGTACTGGTAAGAGCTCCTCCAGAGCCCTTGCCAATACGGGTAAGAGCTCTCCTCGACTTCTTTCCACGAGTCGTGACTGGTGATGGTGACGGTGACGGCAGCGGTGGTGGGTCAGTATACACCTTGATAGGTGTTGGCGTCGAGGAGGCTACACCCCCTGACGGTGTAGGAAGTGTTCGGCGACGTGGCGTTACTGTAGGAGGTGGCGCGCGCGGTGTAGGAGGTGGCATCGGTGCAGGACCCGGCATTCCACGCGCCGTCATTGCGGCCAGCATAGCCTGGTCGCGGTCGGCCTGCTTGATAGCTTCGGCCGTGACGCTGCGCTCCTTGTCAACACGTCGTGCGAGACTCACCGACGGTGTTGCAACGTTGCGTAGAAGCCTGTCTTCCTGGGGTACACCCTTTATGAATCTCAAGTCTTCCCTTTCGGGGGCGAGCAACCCCTGCTTGAGACGCAGCTCCTTCTGGAACGCTCTACGCTCCCGGTTGCGTGGTGGTGGTGGTGGTGGAGGTCTTTTCACATACGTCTTGCGCACTTGTGCACCACCTTTCTTCAACCTCTTCATAGCCTTGAAACCTCCACCACCGATGGTTCCAGCACCACCACCCTTCTTGCCAGGACACTTGCACGCTGCACCACTCTTTCCACACGACCCTGCAGCCTTTGGCTCAGGCATGCCACCATCTTCACCGTCGCTGTACATCCAATCATCCTCACTGTCCAGAAAGAGAATCTTGCGGTCCTTACGTTTCGTACGCTTCTGGAACTCCTTGATCTTACGGTCCACCCGACGCTTCTTGCGGGCCACCTTGCCCGCCTTCTGTGTGAGGGTGAACTGTGCAGGCATCCGACTGCGGTTGTGACCGTTGCTGGAAACCAAGTTTGCACAAGAGCTTTACAATGATCCAGGCGACCACTGACGCAACATGGGCAATCTTCACCGCTACGCGAACAGTTCGGGGGAGCTGTTCGTTTGCACCCCTCCGCTTCTTTGACGGGTGTTCAACAGCTGTTGATGACGCTTCACGGTTCTCCACATCTTCAGTGGCAGAAGAAACATCAACATCAGACCACTCATCGCTCGGCGGTGCAGCTGTCAACTTGCCCTCACCCTTGTACTTACGCTTCTTCAAACGTCTCCACTTGGGCATCCTGCATGTGCCAGTGGTTGTGAGATGCACAGTCACACGTGAAACGTGTTTGAGATGAAGGTGTGTGTGCATCGTCAGCACCCTCACAACCACTGCATCATGAAAGGAAGCAAGCGACGTAAGGTTGACAGCAAACCCCAAGTGCGTAAGCGAGTCGATCTCATTGGCTTTCAGAAGGGTAGCCACGCCGTTGTTTCCGGTGCTTCTGGATGCGGAAAGACAAAGTACGTGACGGACATGCTGTTAAGCCGTGGCGTGCACACCGGTCGTGGTGTTCCATGGGACGCTGTAGTGGTGCTGTGCGATACCATCTCGCTGGGACAACCGCTCTACGAAGAACTCAACAGCAAGTTTGCAGGCAAGGGTGGTGTCACCTTCATGGAAGGGCTGCCAATTGGCGTGATTGAAGATGAGGACGGTGAACCTGTAGACAAGGAGGAAGAGTTCTTGCAGCTGCTGCGTGACAACAAGAAGAAGGGTTACCACACCATGTGCATCATCGACGACCTCATGATGTCAAGCAAGGTGGGTGCAGCCGACCGTTTTGTGACAAAGTGCTTCACGTCTCTGAGACACTTGAACACCGACATGTGGGAGCTCAACCAAGCACACGTGGCCGCGCGTGAAAGACGTCTGCAGTGCGGGTATCTTGTGTGCTTCGACACGCCAGCAGACCAGAAGAGTTTGCAAGCAATCGCGGCGCAGATACGTCCAGAGACAAAGGGGCGTGACATCATGGCTGCGTACAGAACAGCTATCGAGGGACATGACAGACACGGTTGTCTAGTCATCTGTCTACGCGCTGACAAGGACATCATGTTTCGAAACACTGCAATGGATCAGTGTTTCGATCTGAACGCTGCACCTGTTGACGAGGACGGTTCGGTTCTGTTGGGTTCAAAGCTGTATTGAGCATTGTGTGTGTGTGTGTGTGTGTGTGTGTGTGTGTGCTACATGGGCATCTTCTTGCGGCCAGCATTGTACACATGGAATCTGGGCGTTGCGCGTGGCGGTGACGGTGGAAGCGTCGGCAGAGGGGGTGGGCATGACGCGGCGTCGTCACACCCGAGCGATGCCAACAGCTCAGGGTACTCGTCCAACATCTCCTCGGTCACGACTGTGGGCGTTGTTGTGGCTGTAGCAGCGGCCATCGAAACGGTCGCCGGCACGAAGTAACGCAGCTCGTCGTCAATCGACATGTGTCCTGCTGCTGCTGGAGACACGAGGCTCTCAAGCGCCACAAGGGTTGGTGGCATGGATGCGGGTGGCTTCTTGACACGTGCTGTGCTTCCAAGCTTGAGGCAAGCCACAACACCGCTGATGGCGTGCATAGCGCTCAGGGCCGCCTCGAGGCGTGTCTGCAGCTCCACACTCGACATCATGTCTGGTGCAGGCCGGTTGTGCATATCGGTGAGAAACGTATTGGAGATTTCGGACACGCGGTTGAGTGTCTCAGTCCTGTTGTTGCGTGAACGCCGCGAGTTGATACAGTTCTGCTGGCGGCGGCGCACCACTTTCGCAAGGGCTTTCGCAGCCTTATCAGCTGTGACGGCCGCCAGTTCGGGAGGCGTTGCGCTGGCCATGACTGTTACACTGGGCAGGTGGTGTGTGGGTGTGACGAGAGAGTGAACGTGGCGTGATGTGTGGCTCACATTCAGCGTGCTTACTCATCAATCTATAAGTTGACAACTTTAAAAGTAAAATCGAAATCAAAGTTGACAACTTTTACATAAAGTTTGAACTTCTCAAAAACCTCGTGCGCAGGAGTTCACAAACACACACACACACACACACACACACACACACACACAGACAATGCACCCCTCCACCACACGCACTGGCCCGCTCCCGCTGCCAGAGATGTGCATGATTTTGCGTCGCCAGGCTGAGCGTGTCAACGGTTCTGGCCAACCCGTTTGGTGGTGGGTAGCCGAGCGCGACGCCGTGGGTCGTGGGCAGCCACACTCGCGTGATTGGACTGTGACAATCACAAGACCGTGGGTTGGAGGTCTTTGGTACTCGGCCATCATCAGCGTGCGCGACGTGTTCGGGTGGCATGGAGATGACAGTGTCTACGAAAAACCTGACGACATTGACCGCGAGACGACGGGGTACCGGTCCCACACGTTCCGCATCATCAACGCGAAGGACACGGGATACTTCTACGGGTAGCGTCCCAGAGACGCGCACTCAAACATTAATTCGATTAAAAACTTGAAAATAACAAACTTTGTGAAACATTTGTTGCGTGCTCAGCAGATTCTGCTGGCTCATCACATTGTGACGCGTGTGAGGTGTTGAGGGTGTGTGGAGAGCTCACAACCACCCCTTCACCCTCAACCCCCAGACCCACGGTACGTGTGCACACATCCTCTGACGCACTTTCCGTCCGTTGAACGTGTGGCCCGGGCGCGCGTTGAACGAGCTTTCAGTACACTCACACACACTCAACACACACACACACACACACACACACAGATGTCTTCTTCGCGCAAGCGTGTCGCTACGGCTTCTACGGAGGCTAACACCGACGAGATTATGGCGCAGCTCACCTCCAAGGTCAAGACCTCCAAACCCGACGAGCCCATGGGTATTGACGGTGCGGTGATTGTGCCGGGTGCCATGGTTCTGGACTTCCCTCCCAGCACCGTCAAGCTCTCCTTCCCAGGCGACGGCAAGTATGGCGCGAAGAAGCTGTTCCAGAAGACTGTCAGCATCCCACGCTCCACCGAGCACGGCGCCACTGTGTGGGCTGCGGTGCGCGGCTACCTCGAGGAGGTGTGGACTGCGAAACACCTCGAGTACGGTCTTCCCCCCACGTTTGAAGCCTTCATCGCTTCGCACGACGACAGCAAGTTCACCAACTTCAAGATCGGCAGTGTCAACGTCTTCAAGTGCACGTCTCTCGGTGGCAAGGCCATCACGCCGCCGGAGCCCTACCCTACGGCGTCCTTCATCAAGAACGCTGGCGCCCCGTACGTCCTGCACCTTGTGTTTGTGGCCCAGCCCTACGCAGGCAACGCAGAGTCTGGCTACAACGCTGGCATCTCGCTCACCCTCAAGGAGCTTGTGGTGCACGACCCGGTGCCGCCCGTCATCAAGGGGCTGCAGATCGCACGCTCCGACTCTGAGACGCTCTGAGCTGCACGCGCGCGCACGCTTACACGATACGATACTTGTAAAAGCTTTGTATGTGTATTCAAACTTGTGTGTGTGTGTGTGTGTGTGTGTGTGTGTGTGTGCTCACGCCGCAGCAGCCTCTAGGATCTCAGGCAGGTGTTCAACCGCAAACTCGCCCACCTTCTTCGCACCCTCCTCCAACACCGGCGCAGCCTTCTCTGCAGCACCCTTGATCCACTTGCCAGCATCCTTGGCTGCACTCCCAATCGTCTTGCCAGCCTTGTTGAACCACTTACCCACATTGCCAAAGAACCCATCACCGTGCATCACCAGCTGAGGGTGCCTCTCCAGCATGGTACTCGCTGCGTGCTTGAAGAAGAGTCCACCGCGAGACTGTGCCATACCCTTGCCAGCCACCAGCCCCATCTTGGTACGCATGGCCGTGTTCTTGCTGATGAGACGTCGCGCCCTGCGCTCGTGCGTCTTTGAAAACTTGACACCATTCTCCTGAAGAATACGCAACACTGTCGACAGTGCACGCACCAGCTGCGGTGTTGCAGCACGCAGAATGGCGTTGCGCTGTGCTGGTGAACCTGCAGCGATGGCGTAGATGTGGGCACCGTGCAGACGCATGTTGTGCACCTCGTTTGCATGCGAATTCTTCACCATGATGTGTGTGTGGGGGAGGTGTTGGCGGGTTGTGGCGACGGTCACACGTCGACCTGCACATCACCCATTCCGTCGTTGGCCCCATCACCCTCACTCATGTCCACGTTCACCTCCTCCTCATCACCATCAGAGTCTTCGTCTTCTTCACTGCTGCTCACAACCGTATCAACCTCTGGCACCACCGCGCGGGGGTGGTCACGCTGCGCCAGAAGGTTCTGCATGTGACCCTCACGCCTGATAGAGAGGAGTCCCGTGAAGGGGTTGAACGAGCTCTGCTTGACTGGGCCGCCCTTGCAGCGACGCTTCACGAAAGCGCGCATAGCCTCGACACTCTTCACGGGGTGTCCGCTCGCCTGAAGACGGTGCACCATGTCCCTGATAGAGTGGAACGGTACCACCGTGCCGTCGGTGTTCGTGACCCACCAGCCAACCTTGAGCCCCAACGCAAACTTCTTGTACACGGGCTTGGGCTTAACTCCGCCAGACTTGACGATCGGCGGGGACTTCACCAACTCTGCTGTCGGCGGTGGTGGCGGCGGCGTGGCTGGGATGGGGAGGAGCCCTGCCGGTGCAAACTCAACCTCGGGTGCAGGCTCAACCTCAACCTCAACCGCTGGTGATGCAGCCGGGAGAGTCACAATGAGCTTGTCCTTGGACTTCGACCCCTTTCCCTTGGACTTGGACCTGGACTTGGCCATGGTAGGAAGGTGTGACGTGTGATGGTGTTGGAGCGGTTGTGACCGCTCTCCTCTCTCTCTCTCTCTCACGTGGAAAAACAGTTGTTGGTGTAGTGAGTAAGCAGGTCGTGTAGTGAGTAAGCAGGACGTTTGTGCTGGCTCATCAACATGCCCTTTAGTAACCGTTAGTGTGATGAGAGTAAGTAGCCGTTGCACACGTGTGAACGCTCACTTACCCCTCCCACAACCGTTGGAAGCGTACAGCATGGTGAAGCGCAAGGAGTGGACCCTCAACCGAAGGCCATGCGGGGCCGGAAAGCACGCGCGCAGGGCGTACGTGTGCATGCCGGGACCTGCACCGCCCAAGAAGGTTCGAGTCAAGCCAAACGTGCCGGCGATGAAGTACAGCGACGGCACGACCTACAAGTACAAGGGGGTGAACTACGTGGCAAAGAAGTTTGCCGTGTGGAAGCCTGTACCGCAAAAGAAGAAGGGGATGAAGACGGTTGTTTTGAAGAAGGTCGTTGCTCCGGCTAAGCGGGCTCCCACAGCAGCCGAGAAGAAGAGGTTAGACAAGATTAAGGCGGCGACAGCTGCTACCGCTTTCAAAAACGCTGAAGTCCTGACTCGAAGACGTGCAGCGCAGGAAAAGAGGGCAGCCGCGGTTGCCGAGAAGATGAAGGGTCCTAACGCTGTCAACGCTACGTCAGCGTTCTTGAAGAGGCTGGGTGGTCGGTAGGTAGATAGATGAGTGCAAAGCACCCTCACAACCAGCGGGGGAGTCAGTCATGGCAGCAGCAGTTGCGAAGTGGTGCTCCAAGTACAAGACACCGCCAGTTCGAGCGGCCCTCTACCGCACAGGCAAGAAGGTGAAGGGGTGTCCGCCAGGAGGTGTCTACAAGGTGGTGAAGCATTGGCAGCCGGTCAAAGCCAAGAAGAAGAAGACCAAGAGCGTGAAGAAGTCCAAGGTGAAGAAGCCCAAGACCAAGTGGAGGAAGCTTTTTACAGGCAAGACCATTACACCTCGAGGCATCGCGGCTTTCAACCGGCTCACTCCAACACTTCGAAAGAAGGGTTCAGGCAGACGTATCATCCTCGACGATGATGAATAGGGTGGCGGATGGTTTTTTACTGTTAAGCGTTGCGGCGGGCGTCCTGTGCGGCAATGGCTTCACGCATAAGACGTTCCGACGTGCTCTCGCTCATAACGTTGTCATAGTCATCGTCATCGTCACCCTCTTCCCCACTGCTGCAGCTTGCAGCACGCGCGTACTTGACCGCAGGCAACTTCTCTGAAGGCTCTGTCGCAACACGCTTTGACCCTCGCACCTCAAGTCTCGGAGCGTTGGGTCCGTAGGGAATAAATAGCTCGTCGTCACCAAGGTCCAGAGACTTTTGGGTTGTGTTGTTGTACGCTAGACTCTTGGTAAGCTTGCCCACGTAGATGTGACCTCTGGCTTGACGGCGGAAGTGTGTGTAGGTGACTGAGAGCGGTTCAGCCTCCTCCTCCATGAGACCTCGCAACGACGCAAAGGTAATTTGCTCCTTCATCTTGTTGGTAGCCCTCATACCCTTGCAGCGCAGCTTCAAAGAGCCTGGAACCTCGTTACCATCGAGCGTTAGCCGTCGCATCGCGTAGACCTTGGCCGCGACAAACACGCACTCGTCAAACTCCCCCTCCACCTCGTACTGGCCAAGGAAGTTACCTTCCAGAGGGTGTTTGTAACCCGGCTCGCATGCAAAGCACACGCTGTCAGTGTCGCAGTAGAGGACCTTGCCCTCGAGTGTAGGGTCTCCCAGCAGCTCGTACAACTTCAAGCGTCCCCACGCAGTGACGTACCCGGCGATGGGTACGTTTGTCTTGAGGTTTGTCATGTCTGCAACCCTAACCTTCTCGTTGTAGGTCACGCTGAACGTGTTGGGTAGGAAAGGGTCGACAGCCACCCCAACAATCTCAACCTCACTGTCAGTGTGTCGCTTGACCAGCCGGTGAAACCCTTCGGCATCAACCAGAACGTCTTTACCGTGGTCACGCTGACCAAACTTTCCCCACAAAGAGTTGGCCTTCTTCTTGGCTAGGGAGCGAAGACCGTCGTTGACAGGTTCAGCCAGCTTCACGGGGTCCAGCTCAATGTCGTGACGCTTCTTGTACACGTCGATGAAGTTGGGGATGTCGTCGGGCGGTGCCGAACTCTCAAGCTTGATCTTCAGCATGGTACGCATGTACGACTTGAACAGGTCGTTGCGCGGTGTGTAGGCGTGAACCTCGTGCACCTTGGTGATCTTGTACCCCACCTCGACACACTTGCGTAGCTCGGGCAGCGTCACAACCACACGCTCTTTCGGGTGCAGGTTGAACTCGTACTTGCCACTGACACCGTCACGAGCACCAACGACCGGTTTGAAGTAGGGTCCCTTGTCGGTTGGCGGTGTAAAGTCCACACGAGCGTAGCCACACAGGGTGATCCAGTCTTCAGGTATGTCAACCCCGACATAGACGGTGGGCTCACCGTGAGGCATGTCTTGCACCTCCATCTCTGCCGGGTACATTGACACCACATCGTCCAGCTTCACGTGACCCTTGTAGTAGCGTGTGAACATCTCTGTGCGACCCCCGTGGAAACCCTCGCGTGCAAACTCTGAAGCCTTGAGAGAGACTGTTGGGATACCTTCGGTAGGGATGTGCCCGTGCCTGTACACCTTCATGCACAGCCCGGCGCTGGTGACAGAGCTCGCAGGGTTGACTCCAGTAACCTCGATCGTCAGTCGTATGTACTCGCCCATGCACATGGCCAGCACAAGGGTGTCCTGGTGTACATAACGCAGCTCAACGTCCTTCAACACCCAAGGGTTCTCGAGTGTGTACTTGACCTTCTCACTGTCGTACCACGCTGCAAACTTCTCGGGCGACTCCTTGGTGTTCTCAACGTCGTACCACTTGGCGTCTGGCAGCAGTCCTGAATACTCTCTGTTGGGTGGGGTGTTGAGGTTGTGCGGGAAGTGTGTTTTCTCGATACCCGGGACGTTGAGACCCACAAGTTTGGGTAGACCATCCAGACTGCAGGTCATGTGGTTGAGAGAGTCGATGAGTCTGCACGACTTCCACTTGCAGTACATCACCTTCAAACCGACGTTGACCACCTCGGTCTTTACCAGAAGCTCGTACCGAAGATAGTTGTGCACAATCACACCGTCGTAACCAGACATGTTGTGTGCGATGAAGGTGGTGTTCTTCGAACCCGCGATCCACACACAAAAGTCGTGCAGGGTGTTGAACGTGTAAGGTTCGTGCGTGGCGTGATACTCGAGGTGTCTGGCCGTGTAGTCAGCCTTGCTCTCACCCTCCAGACTCTCTGGTATCTCCCTCGCGCTCACAACGGTTACCTCCTGCTTACCCGCAAGCTCCTCGTTGCGCATGGCTTCAAGGTCAAACACAATCAGACGTTTGTGAGTGCCAAACTTGTGGGAGAAGTCCTTGGGAAGGATGACACACTGATGGTCTGGAGGGCACTGCTTGTCACAGTTGACACAGAAACGGTACTTCAAACCGCAAACAGCTGCGTGCTGCTCCTCTGTAATCCCTCGAACGCTCTTGGTCTTGGAAGCATCGATGAATCGCTCGTTACACACCAGGCAGCGCTTGTGCAACCCCTTACACTTTGGCTCGTGCACGGCTGCACACCCGGCTGGCATGCTTTTGTTGCAGTTGGCGCAGTCAACGTGAACGTGCTCGCTGCCAAAGTCCCCGTAAAAGTGTTTCATGAACTCGGTCTTGGTGTCGTGATTGGTTTTGCAGAAACGACACGCAAACGCACTGCACGAGTGGGACGTGTTGCTGAAGTACAGCTTTCTACACTCGGCGCACCAGGTCTTGTTGTGCTCGAGAGCGTTGGGGCGTAGACAGGCGATGAAGTGTTTACCGATCTGGTCGTGAAGGAGGTGTACACGCTTCTTAGGGTTTTCACCCGCGGGAGGTGGAGGGTTGTCATCGTCGTCGTCGTCATCGTCATCGGGTGTAGACGTTGTTGGCTGCGTGTCAGTGTCGTAAAGCAGACTGAAGGTCATGCTGCTCAAGACAATGATACGGATGTCCAGGTATGCAGCAGCTTTGTCAAGCTCTTCATACCCCCAAGAAGTGTTGTCGCTCACGTTGTCTAGAAGACCTTGGATAGCCTTGACCATTGCGGCGGGACGCTGCTTGAGGTTCTCACGAGTCTTGCCGTCAACAAGACACACTGCAATAGCCTTGGCCGCGCAGTGGTCGCCTGGAGGACTCCATAGGGCGTTACGTTTCTGAAGGAGGTGTGGTGGTAGAGGTCCTGAAGTTCCAGCTCCAGTGCTCGGGTTGTACATGAGGATCTGCATGTAAGACCCTTGCACAAAGCTCAAGCCTTGCTGCGAACCGCTCGACGTACCGTCTGGCAAGTCTGCTATATTCTCGGCAAGCTCCTCCACAGTCACTGCACCCCAATGCAGGTACCGAGAGATCGTCGCGTTGTCACCACCGCTGTGAAGTGAGACCTGGAAGAACGAGTTGAGCGGAAACCCAAACGATGACACGAGTGCGAAGGCCAGAGCAGCAAGTACCTGTACGTGTGTGTGTGTGTGTGTGTGTGTGTGTGTGTGTGTGTGTGTGTGTGTGTGTGTGTGTGTGTGTGTGTGTGTGTGTGTGTGCGTGTAATCACCTTGGAGAACGACTCCCAAACGATGAAAGGTACCCCACCATTGTCGGTCTTGATCAGCTCTCCTGCGAGTGAACCAGACTTGCGTCGCGCGTACCACGCCACCAGACTCTTCGGCGTGACCTTGAAGACGTTGACGTTGACCGCATCTATCAACGTACCGCCAAACATGGCTCTCGTATCAGGATCAGCGTACAGCTTACCGAACTCGGTTGAAACATCGTTGAGGTCAAGGTTGTTCTGGACTGTTGTGGGTCCTGCAGTGATGTCCCACAGCTTGGCACCGTCTTTCACAGCTTTCTGCGCTGCACGTGCGGCGTTCTGGCCTGCGGGGCCACGAGCAGCTGTCCACCCGGTTGTCTTGCTTACTTGCTTGGCTGCAAGAACGCCCTTGGCCTTGCGCGCTTTCGAAAGTGCCTCCTTCTGAACAGCCTTGTAAGCTCTGACGTGATTGGTTTTAGTGATGGCCAAGGTGGAGCGAACGTCATAGTTGGTTGGGTCCGCGACAAACCCTGCCGGTGTGGGGGTGTTGTTGATGGGTATGCGTGGCGGATCCTCCTCCTCCTCCTCCTCATCCTCCTCATCCTCCTCCTCCTCCAGCTGTGCCAGAAGAAAAGCCCGCTGCTGGGCTCGTACGGCGCGGCTGCTCAGGGCTGCTTGAGCTGCGGCTGCACTAGCCGTTGCGCTACGGGACGCACGTCCCGCCATTCCGCTGCACCCTAATCCTTCATGAGTTTGGTTGTGAGGTGATTGGATATGTCAGCGGTCATTCTGTAGAGTCAACGTGTGGTGAGTCACCAGATAGCTGTCTGCTGAGTACGCCAAGAGCTGCAGGTGTTGAAGGTGCGGAGGGGTTTTCGAAGTGTCACAACCGCGTCAATCATGGCTGAGGAGAACAATGTACAGGGGAGCCCAGACGAGCGGTTCGAGCAAGCCTGCCTCGTGTTGATCAGGGGTGGTCTACTCTACGGAGAGGCTGTGATGCACGGTGCTGAACACCTCGAAAAGGCTATGATTGAGCATGTGAAGCTCGCGTCGGTCCACCTGTGGGATACCCACCAAGCTCTGCACCTCGCTGCTGCAGCTGCTGCTGCTGCTGCTGATGTTGGCGCTGCAGAGGTTGCGCAAGACCTCAGCGACTGTGACGGTGACGACAGCGACGTCTCACCTATCGCGGTTTGATTAAAGTCCTGTCTTGACGTAACGTGTACGTGTGTGTTTGTGAGTGTCCCATCGCTTCAAGTCTCGTGTAGCCAGTGTTGATGAGCCAGCACTTTCTGCTGAGTACGCAGTGACAGTGTGGACTTCGATTCGCCCGGAGCATTTTCGGCCGCGCTACAAGAAGTTTGAAACTTTTTGAAGTTCTGTTCTTTTAGGTGAAGTTCTGTTCTGTTGTTGCGTGGTGAAGTTCTGTTCTACACCTGAGTGAAAACCTCTTAAATAGACACAC
>Ga0208544_10001453_pt1 | contig 16315 bp, 3 predicted proteins | sample DEB08_DNA_9_FD_184526 | JGI IMG/M metagenome (GOLD analysis project Ga0208544, IMG submission 184526) | Aqueous microbial communities from the Delaware River and Bay under freshwater to marine salinity gradient to study organic matter... | ecosystem: Environmental > Aquatic > Marine > Coastal ... | reverse complement strand
AAAACCCTCATTTTTTAGTAATCTAGTAAATCAATGACCAATTAAGCGATAATTTCAGATGAAATATAGCTTAATTTCGCTAAACAAGACTTTTACAACAATTACCCTTTTTTAGGGTAGTTATGAAAAGTTTTATTGTCCAAAGTCTAAAATGCTTAGCAGTTTTGCTTATCTACATTTTCAATCACAGACAACCGCAAATCTAAATAAAGATAACCCACCATTTATTGCAGTTATTCCTTTTGAACAAATTGGGCTTCCTGAAGATACTTACTTAGGGGAGGGAATCACAGAAGATGTTTTAATTCAATTAACTAAATTTGATGACTTGAATATTATATCTAAAGCCACCACCTTTAAATTTCAACCAACAGATGAAGACTTATATCAAAAAATGGCTGCCTTTGGTACCACTCATATTTTGCAAGGAGAAATTAAAAAGATAAATCATCAATTGATGCTTCTTGTTCATTTAGTTCAATTATCCGATAACCGAGAAGTTTGGTCAGAACGCTTTATTGAAGCAGAAGAAAATTTATTTAACCTTGCCCCCAAAGTAGCTTTGGCGCTTTCAAAAAAATTTAACCTTTCTACCACCGTTTTCAATAGCTCAGCTAAAACAAATTATAAACCAAGTATTCCTGCTTATAATGCTTATCTCAGAGGCCAGCATTTAATGAGACCACGCAGTAGAGATGGTTTAGAAAAGAGTATTGAAGAATTTGATATTGCTTTATCCATAGACAATAATTATACTGCTGCTTTTCTTGCTAAGGCGACCGCCTATCTTTTATTAAATAGGAAAGAAGGGACAGATAAAGCGGAAACAATGGCTTTAGAAGTCATTAGAAAAGATAAACAAAATGGAGACGCGTATGCTTTACTAGGCAACATTCATAGTCTTAAAAATGAATATATTAAAGCCTTAACCTTCTATGAAATCGCTTTGGCATTGTCCCCAGATGACCCCATGATTAATTATTGGTATAGCTTAGTATTCAGAAAAATTGGGAATTTAAAAGCAGCTATGAAATATGGAAAGATTGCCGCAGAATCAGCCCCATTACATCCAGTAATTAATTCTGGTTATATTTATACCGTTATCTTAGCGGATGAATATCTTTTAGCTGAAAAATTAATTAACCAATCCAATCAGATTTTTGAAAATTCTTTTCTCTTTTTATATGTAAAAGGACATTTAGCCATACATCAGCAGCATTATACTAAAGCTTTAGTTCTATTCGAACAATCACTTTCGTTAGAACCAGATTTTGACCGCTCAAATATTGATAAGTTTTATTGTTTGGCGAAATTGAAAAAAATGAAAGCCGTAAATTCCTACTTGTCCACAATAGATGAACAAGATATTAACCATACCATGACCTTTGCTATTCTATATGGCGAACTAGGTGAAATAGAAAAAGGGATTTCTTATCTAAAAAGAGGAGCAGATAAAGGATTTCTCCCTATAGATATCTTAACAAATGATTATTATATTCCTTATAGAACTCATCCTGTTTATCAAGAAATTTTGCAAGCGTTTGGTTTACGAGAATTCGCAAAGCAGTATAACTTGTAATCATAGAATCATATCAAACATTTTAAAATATATTCAATCATGTTTATCCTAACATGAATTGTAAAAAAAGTGTTTCCAGAACTTGAATTTCTGGAAACACTTAGGAATAGCTGCTACTATTTACCGCACCACAATCAATTTCTTCTTAATAATTTCGGTATCCTTTTGCAAAATCACATAATATAAACCATAAGCCTGTTGACTCGGTCGATACTGGATTTGGTAATTGCCCTTAGCATAATTTTCTTCTTTTATCAACTGCTGTACTAAAACCCCTCTGGAATCATAAATGGCTAAGTTGATAGGCGAATCTTCTACCAAATTAAAACTCAAAGTCGTTAGTCCAGCACTTGGATTCGGAGAAACCGACAATTGATTTGCGCCTAGACTTAAAGTGGTTTCGGTTACCGCTGTTCTTGCTGTAGCTGCCTCTGGTAATAAAGGAGTCGTCATACAAGGGTCAATTACCGCTAAAAAGTCCGAAGTCGCTTTGGCCTCAAATCCTGGCAGTAAACGAATCACTTTTCCTGCTCTAAATTCGACAGCTGTATTTTCTGCTACTTGTCCATCCGACAAAATACCGTAAGCCATCTGATAAGTAGCTGGCGCAATCGTTCCCGATAGATTAATGCTTCTATCATTCGGGTCATTATTATTACAATCACAAGCATCTCCTGTGCCGTCTCCGTCGGCATCCGCTTGATTAGCATTCACTATAGCAGGACAATTATCACAATCATCTCCAATATTATCGCCATCTGAATCGACAACACCACTACCACAAACGATTGTACCATCTGTATGGATATAATCGATGCTAATGTTACTCGCATTACAGTTTCCACTAGAAGTTGTGCTTAAGGTCACATCATAAATGCCTTGGGTGGTATAATATCGGCTTGGTATCATTTCTTGGGAAATCGAACCATCTCCGAAATTCCAATTATAAGTTGCCGTTGGGTCTTTTACGGCTGGCGTAAAAGTCACTAATTGCAAATTGGGTTCTGGCGTGCGGTCATTGACAGTAAAATTGGCGCTTACTGCTCGGTTAACAGTGATGATTTCGCTTTGAAGAGCGGAATAACAAACATTATTCACTACCGCAAGGGCTTTAATCGTTCTCGATTGTTGCAGGTTGTTTAATTGCAAGGTATTACTATTTGTTAATAGCAAGTTATTTTGGTCATCCAACCAATTAAAAGTAGCATTAGGGAATTGGGCATTACTTGCGGTTAGACTAAGGGCATCTCCTTGACAAATAGGCACAATTCCACTAATGGCAGGTGGCGTCAAATTATTATCTTGGTTCAGTATTTGAATAATCTTAGTTACTGGAATGCCTCTGGTATCCGTGATGATAACGGTGTAAGTTCCTGCGCTTAAATTTTCAATCCGATTGCTCGTAACGCCTGCATCATGGCTCCATTTATAGGTTGGAATCACGGCATTAATTGGATTCACTTCAATAAAACCAGTTTGGTCATCTCCACAAAAAACATCTTGTTTCGTTACATCAATAGCGAATAAAGCAATTTCAATTGGATGAGGTGTCGAATAAGTACCGAAACCTCTAGTTGCCGTTACATTTGCCCCGCCTTCAAAATCTAAAGTCGCCTCAATTGGATAAACCAAATTTTGTCCTGCATGGTAATAGTATAAATGATAGGTTTCTCCTGGCACTAGACCTCCAATAGAAATACTCACCACATATTTATCCATTGCTGCTATGTATTCAATATTCCCAACCCCTCTTAAATCATTGCCAACAAAAGCAGCTACTCGGTCATTCCCATTATTGCTCAATACACCATTGAACGAGACCGTTCCTACGAGTGGTATCGAATATTCCCATCCTTCCATGGTTTTATTCCAAGTCGTTGCATCATTCGGGTCTGCCATTGAGTTACCTCTGCCCGTAGCCAATAAATTAGGAGTGCTTGGGTTTCTAAACGGAGTTGTGGTTTCTTGATAAGAAATTCGAGTTCCAGCCGCATTGGTTACTTTAATTTTAATGAAATCGTAAGGATTCAATGCCTTATTAGGCGGTGACCATATTCCATTATTATAATCTAAAATAATATCTGCGCCATTTGGTGTAATTCGATTTATTGTTTTTAAGGCACTTCCATTGCCAAGCGGTGGCACGAAGGTCAACGCATTCTCGGCTGTACTCGGTGCTTGCAGCGGAAAGCCTATCCAATTCCAACCTGCAACTAAGGTATCACTTGCGGAAATTTCAGCATCTGCACCTGATATAAAAATAGTATCAGGCCCATTTTGTAAGAAGATTTGATAGCCTTCAAAAGGCGATAAATTTTGTAAGCCTGCATTTTGGGTAGAACTTACCCACCCTATTCCTGCTTCGTAAGTCGCAAATTTATCTTGGGTTTTGATAAGGTCGCCTGACGTTAATTTTGATAGTGAACTTAGGAAATTAGTCACACTGTTATCAGAGGTTTGAGTGTTAATAGAAAATCCAGTCCAACCTTGTTTTAAAGGGATTTGTCTGATTTTTCCCTGCGCTCTATCTACTAATAACATTTGCGGATTACTGGTCGAACCAATAATTACATCTTTGGTATATCTCAAGGTATCTCCCAATTCTGTTGCTAAATATTCCGTTCCTGGTTGACCATCCCAAACTCTAAACTGAAGGTCTTTATTAACGTCCGCTGCATTTCCATAAATGGTCAAGTAAGCTGCATAAAATCCTAGTTCTCCCGTAAATTCTAGGCGAGCGATTCCTCTTAAAGTGCCATCTATCCAGACACTAATAATATCCATTGTATCGACAGATTGAATCGTATCTCCTTCGTCCGTAAATCGCCAATTCGTAATTAAATTCATCGTTTCATTATAAGCAGCCGTATTGACCACCCAAGACGGCGGTCGATTTAATATTTTTGCCTTGATAACAATACTTGGTTTGTTGCTACCTCCAAGACCATTGACTTCAATCGTTTCGATAACCTCACTAGGACCAACACTTCCATCAATAGTAAAAGCAATTTCCTTTCCAGAAGGGTCAGGGTCAAAACTCAAACCTGCTACATTCGGCACTTGGATAGTTAACCAGGAATCAATCATCCCATCCTTGGCTACTAAAGAAACAGTTGGTAAATCATCCTGAATATCAGGCGTTTCAAATAAATCAACGGGGATAGTTAAGGTTTCATCTGCGTATATTTCTACACTGATGGTATCCGTTGCCCAGTATAATTTCTGAGTTATGACCTCAAATTCCCAACGAATGGTATCTGCCAATTTGTTGCCACTAACAGCAGCCGTTGCTTGGGCAATAATGACCTCCAAGGTATGACCATCATAACCTTGAAGCACGGTGAAATCATCCATAAAATTATCATCTGTACCTAAATCAAAGAACAACTCATTATTAAAGCAAACGGGGGTAAATGGAACAGCTGCATCATTATCTGATTTATCCACAATTTTTATATCAAAATTGTTTGATAGACTTAATAAGGCACAATCTAAATCTTGGTTAAATGCAGCTCTAATTTCATCACCATTCAACCATAAACCATCGGCAGGTTCTGGTGTACGCAACAGGCGTAAAGAGCTTCTATCAATGATGCCACTAATTACATTAGATGCCAACTCACTCCCCTCGCATTGGGCGACCACTCTTATTTCATAAGCACCATCAGGATATTCGGCAAGATCATTTGGAATCGCCCAAGTGAAAGGAAAAGAGGGCGTTCCAACAAAAACTGCATTTAATGCCTCTAAAAAGGCAGCACTAGGGCTTCGTTCAGCAGAGAAAGGGGGATTAAATCCTAAGTTGGTTAAATTTTGCTCGTATTGTCCTAAATCTAGTAGTATCTCATTTAAGTCTACAGGGTCCCAATCGTCTCCCGTTTCGGTTCTTCGGTATTGTAAGGCTAATTGATTAAAAACTGGGTTATCAGGTTGATAATCTCGAACTTTTACCACTAAAGTATCATCTATTCCATTTGCCACCCAATTATCGTTTGGTGCAACAATAGTAACTGGCGAACAAGGCGTTTCAAAATGCACACTAAGGTCAATTTCATCTGTTCTTTGATTGATGCCTCCACAAGTAGCCCATACAGCCACTTTAATATTATCATATTGATAAGCTATATTTCTTTCAAGTGTTAGGGTGAATTGTTGCGGTACGCCTGCGGGAATTTTAAACAAATCTACCTCGCCTAAAATTTGTCCAGCCACTCTTAATTTTGCACCATTAACATTCGTTGGATTATCTAAGTAAACGGTCGTTTTCCTTGCTTCATCAAATGGATTATTATTGGTTATTTGAATGGTTAAGGTAACTGGTTCGTCAGGGTTTTGGTCATATAAGCTAATGGATTTTTTAGCTGCTCCTGTTACGGGGTCGATGATTTGAATTTTAGGGTCATCTCTAACAATACTTCCATCCTCAGGTGGGCAAGAAGAACGACCACCAAAGCGATAAAAATAAGGGGTATGGGTAGGAGATACACCATTCACTACCGTTACACTATGCTGATCGCCACTATCATCATCCGATAAGGTATAGCTCATCTCAATAGACTCAGAAGCAGATTTTGTGCGAGTATTGGAATAACCCAATTTCAAATCAAAGGTATTAGAGAATTTAGTTTTAATAGAAGTTACATTTTGGACAACGCCAAATAATGCCCCAAATCCCGCTGTTCCTGTCACAATAGTCAAATCATCGCCAACTATTGTTTTAATATCTACTTTAACCCCAACCGTTGCTTTATAATTTAATTTACGGCTTCTTGTACGACTTGCTTTAACCGACCGAGTAATAGAGGTATTGCCTGAGAAAGTTATATTCTCTGCTGCTTGGCCAAAAGTATTTTCAAAAATAGCATCGGTATATCCTCTCCCTAAATCATCAAATTTGTCATTATCAAAAATCCAAACAAACAACTCTTGTAAAGAATTATCGGGGTCGGCTAAATTCCTAATAGCGGACAAAGCATCATTATAATCATTAATAGCTTCATCATCCCAAACAATTTCGTCGGCTCCATATTTATCACACCATTCCGTCGTCCAAAGCGCAATAGCTTCTTGTCTAAAAGCTGCATTAGGCATGGTATCTATTTCCCCATATTCTGTGTTACATAGAAGTTTATGGGGCACCGTTTCTTCTCGATGATAGCGCAATACTTCTCGCCAATTATTAGTAGCAGAATTGATTTTTTCAATCTCTAAGGACTTCTCTTCTTGTTCCGCAGGCGTTAAGGCTAATAACTGGGCTAACCTTTTATCATTATCCGCAATAATTATTTCAATTTGCTTGACGGTATAAAACCAAGTAGTGGTAACGCTATTAGGGGTAAAACCAATTTCTATTTCTTTTGTCGGTGTGCCACAGGCATCAATTTTTACGGTTTCAATCAAACCATATTGATAAGCCATCCCCATTCCTACAATAATATCACCAGCTTCTCCGACCGCCGAACTCGCAGTTGAGGTGGAAATTGCCTCATTCGTAGTACCACTTACTTTTATCGTAAAATCTTGTCCCGAGCTAAATCCTGCTGAAATATCTAAGCCAATTTTTGTAGCAGCAGAAAATATCTTCGCATCAAAGGAAGTACTAAATTTATACCCTGCACTTTGACTCGTGCTATGAGTAACCGCTGAAGAAAAAGACTGTCCAACTTTAATAGTGCTTTTACTTTTATCTCCAGGTGGGTCCCTTAAAATAAATAGCGGATAAGGGATAAATTCATCATCTGGGTCTACTACTACGTCATATCCTGGTACTGCTGCAGAACCTTCTATTGCTACGGGTATTGTTACCGTTTTTAATAAATCATTACTTGCAGAGAAATATTGCACTTCTAATCCCCAAATAAATGGAGCTACTAGATTAGGGATACCTGCACTAAACCGATAAGTGGGGAAGGTTTGGGTCGTTTCATCAAAAACTATTTGCAATTGCTGCGTTTCGGCAGAATCGGCGGCAGGATTGGTTATTTTAACATAGCCTTCTGTTACCCCGCAATTAACCCCTCCGTGTAATTCCGTCACATTAAAATCAATGCTGTATCGACTTCCTTGTTGTAATTTAACAGGGATTTCTTCGCAGATATATTCTCCAAATTGGGTATATGCTATATCAGGCGTTACATGGAATGTAAGTTTAACTAGGGTTTTGTCTGTTAGTTCCAATTGACTAACTTCCCCGTTGATGAATTGTTTATGGAGTGTTCCTAAATTGACTAATCCTGGTCGAAATTGTAAATAATCCAACACAATATTCCCTATAGTCGTATTATTAACAGCTTCGGCCGCTGTTATTATTAAACCATCTATTGGAGGTAGATTCAATACTGCTGCACCATTATTGTCCAAGGTCACTAATTTATCAAAACAACCTTCTTCATCCCTTATTCGCACTTTAAATTGTTCTCCATCAATGGGTGCGCCACAAGTATTTCGCAATTGAATGGTAACTGGATAAGTGATGGTTTGGTAAAAATCAACGCTCGTAATTTCATTAGTAATTAAATCCTGTAATTCCGTTCCCATAAATACTGTATCCGCTTGAGCAGTAAAATCAAGAGCAATGGTATCTTTTTGAGGCGAATTTGTTGGACCTAGTATCTGGGCAGAATCTATCACTAAATAAATTTGTTCTAGGCCATCTTCATTTGGGTTTACGGCAAGGGTGTATTTGCCATCTTTATCGGTTATGCTGACGACAGGCACTGGGTCTGCCCCATTTATTTTGGAAAAAGCAGTCACTTTCACCCCTTCCAAACCACAATCAATGTCAGGGTCTGCATGCTTGACAATCCCTTGAATAACAAAGGCAACTTGGTCTAAAAATTGAATACCTTGTGCTTGTTTTAGATTGGCATCTAAATTTACTTCAATATTATTTTGTACAAAGGTGTGATCGCTGAAGGTAGCTGTTACGGTAAATTTACCGCCTGCAATACCATAATCAACTGCATCAAATTCAAATACTCCGTCATTATCCGTTACCGTAGTATAAGTAACCAATCTTTCTTCTCCGACTATATTATCATTCGTATTATCCACAATTCCCCTAACCGTAATCGTTGCCCCTCCTACTGGCGCTCTGCCTACTAAAGTTTTGACCGATCCTGAAATTAATCCATCCGATTTTCGATAGCCTTCATCCGATTTCCCAACACCATCTCTATCACTAGTATAGGCTTTAAGGGTATATAGATGGCGAATAGCTGGGATTCCATCACTATCTACATAATTTCGTTGATTTTTACCGACTGTTCCTATTTCTATACCATCTCTAAAGATTTTGAATCCATCAATATCTTTCCATTCTTCATAATCCCAAGTAATCTTTGTACTATTATTGGACACCCCATCTTCTGCTGATAAATTATTGACTACATTGATTAAATCATAAATATTAACTGCTCCTATCTTACTAACAAAAAGATAATCACTGGTTAATTCTACATCAGTAGTAGCTGGATTAGTGCCAATAGGAAAATCTTCTAAATGTACCCAATTGCCCGAATTATTGTTTTTATATAATTTCATTGTGCTATTCCCTCTCACAGCTACTAAATTGTCAATTATAGCTACTTCGGTTGCGAATTGATTTGGAAAACTTCTAGTTTCTGTTTCAATAATTGCATCTTCTGTCCAGGTATTGCCCTCTCTCTTGAAGATAAAAGCTCTGAATTTTTCGGGTTCAACCCCCCCAGCTATGATGTAATCTCCTGAAATATCCACTCTTGTACCTAATTTTTCATTTGTGTTTTCCGTACTGGCACTCAATAAGCTAGCATTTGTTACTTCATTGCTTTTGAAAACCAATAATTCTCCAAGACTATTATTCCTAAAAGGTATCCCTGTTACCGTCCACCCATTATCAGATGCTACCCAACTACCTACTCCAGAATGACTTTCATCTATAAACCCAAAATCACTAGGTTGAATTACCTTGTTAATAACATAAGAAGGTCCAGATGCAGTATATTTTAGTAAAGCTCCTCCTATAGCATTGAGTTGGGATCTTGGTAAGCCCACAAAGGAACTTCCACCTTCGGAACTTATTGAGTTGGCAAAGTCCCCATTAGAAGCTGATGGATATCGCAGAATAGTATTTTGTATTTGTAAGCCATTATTTGGTGTAATGGAATATTGGTACAACCATTCATCTACCAGTAAGCTTGTAAAATTAGGGTTTCCAACAAATACATTATTCCCAGTTATGCTTAAGGAAAAACCATACCTTAGAGCATCACTAGTTGAAGGGTTTGGATTTGGTACTGAGTTTATACTATTCCACGCACCATTTTCTAGCTGATATAGCAATACAGAAGATTGTCCAGCATTATTAAAAACTAAATTATTTCCCTCAACGGCTAATCTAGGTGCTAGTCCACTAGTATTATTAGACATCAAAATTTCGGTAGTATTACTTACTGCATGACTGCTATTCAGCGGAATAGACCCCACAAAAGAAGGTAAAGTTGCTGGTGGAATACCTCCTGGATAAACCGTACTACAAAACTCTATTCCATTACTCATTCGACAAGCTTGAATGGCATATAAAACACTAGTTGCCCTGAAACCATCATCAAAAGTTACACGATGCGTTCGTTGGTCTGCATTTACTTCATCTGTGTGGTGAAAACTGCCACTTCTAAATTCTGAAATCTTAAAATAATCTACTAAGGCATCGGGATTATATCGCCAGTTAATGTTCACAAGAGAACTGTTGTCATTACCAATCGTGTCTCTTGTTACTACTACATGAGTAGGGGGAATCGGTTTTGGAAAATTAACTACAGAAACACCACTACAAGTCCCTATCGGTCTGACAGTAAGCTGATTAGAAACATATTCTATTCCATTTCTTTTTACAAAAGCGGCTAGGACATAAACCTGTAATACATTAAAATCTGCACCATTCCCTTCATCGAGGTAGGTAAATTGGCTGGTTAAATCATCTGTTACGACTACTGTTTCTACAAGAATAGGATTTACGGCACCTTCTGCTCTATATATTTTAAACCCATCAGCCTGTCCTGGTAAATAATTAAAAGTAACATTTATACCGCCTAAATTGATCCGTGGTGTTAATTCAGCATCATAGGGTGCTTGAACCGTGAAAGGAGTATTACTAACCTTTATTCCTCTCGAAAAACGATTGACTGCTCCTCGTTTATTGATAGCCAACACCTCATATTCATGGATACTGCCTGGAATCGCAGTTAAATCATTATAAGTGGTCGTATCTGTAACAAAAGCTAAAAATTCACCATCTCTTCTAACTTCGAAAGTATTTGCACCCTTTAAATCATACGCCCAATCAAGGCTGATGGTATTATATTTTATCAAAGAAAAAGTTGGTTCACTACAACCTGTGATAGTCGATACCAATTGGGTTGCCGTTAAATTTTCAACCCGTCGAATCACAGGGTATTTATTTTCTATAGAACGAACTTCCGACAAATACTGCAAACCGTTCACCTCTTTCACCGTATAGACGGCATATTTATATAATTGGTCAGGAATACCCGTTGAATCAATATACATTAAGGTGTCTCCTGCATTGACAACATGTACGACTTCATCATTTCGGGTAATAATATATCCATCGTGATTATCAAAAAAATGTCCCCAGCGAATGGCAACTCGATTTTGTCCTTTAATTTCATTAGCGGTTAAATTCTCTATTGGTAATAGCACAGGATATAAAACCAAAATCGGTTTTTTCTCAGAATAGATTCTCCCTTCATCAGTATCGAGGTAAGTCCGTACAGCATACAAATAAGAATACCCCGGTGCCCCAGAGGAATCAACTACTTTCATTGGACTTCCTTTCATCACATCCGCTATTTTATCCGTTTCTGATAAGCCTCTAAATACCTCAAATCCTGTAAAATTATCTGTATTCATATTCCAACTCAATTCCACGCTCATATTGACATAATTAGTAGCACCCGCCAGATTTATAGGGGAAGTAATCGTATCACAAGGGAATAAAATAGGTTCATAATAATTAATAAAATCGTGGTAATAATTGGTTTGCCCTTCCACCAATGGAAAGGTATATTGTTGAATGGGCTGATGACCTATTCCCGATGAGAAATCGGTGTTAAAATTTCCTGCAATCAAGATTAAATTAATGCCAGTTGCTTGAGAAATATTCTCGAAGAAATAATGACCCGAAGAATCTGTTCTAGTTCTAGCCAGCACTTTACCAGTTGATTCGTTTCCTAAAAACATTTCTACCCCAGGTGTTCCTAGTGCATTTTGGTCACTATACACCATACCGCTAATTCGGTTAAATAAATTAGTATGTCCTGTAACGCCAACAGGAGAACTTGTATTACCATTGAATTTTGCTCTTATTTGGTACTGATAATCTTTACCTGGTATCACCTCATAATCATAAAAAGCACGTTCTGTAGAAGTTGCCGTTGCTATGGTTGAGAAAGAGACACCGCCATCAGCACTTCTACTAATTTCAAAATCTGCTTGTATAAATTCAGGGTAATCCCAGCAGACTTTGATGAGGTTTGGAAAAGTAGTAGTAGCCGTTAAGTTCGTTGGAATATCTGGTGTATTACTGACAGGAACCGTAATCGTAGTAGAAATAGAGCCATTAGTTGAATAATACCTGATTCCATTCGATTCTCGATATGCTTTTACGTAAAAGGTGAGTGAATTACCATAATCAGTAGGTTTTGGGTGAACAATTGCTTCAAAAACGCCTATGCCTACCGTTCCAACAGAATCATTTGGTGTGCCTTGACTAATTACGAAACCATCATAATTATCTGGATTGCTAGATAAAAATTGCCAAGTAATTTTAGGGTTGGGTGTTCCAAAATTGCCAACACTTACCACAATTGGCGCTATCACTTCTGGATAAGTCACTATCCCTGCACCTAAGCATTCTTCGTAAATAATAGCTTTGCCGACTTCCTTAAACGTACATACCTCGTATTCATACATCACATTTGGTGCGCCCCATTTGTCAAGAACAATATAGTTCCCATTGGTAGTAGTCAACGTTTTATCAATGCGTGCAATCGTTTCAAAATCACCTCCACCGTTGACCTTTCTTCTTTTAACTAAAAATCCTGTATAGGCATAATTAATATTCAAGGTATTTGGAATTAACCATACGATATTTACTTGGTCTTCTACTACTGTTGCCATAGGAGTAACAGGCGGAATCATAGCAGGTAAATTTATTGGTGTAGCCATTACTGGAATACTTTCAAACGTAACCATTTCTACGGTTCGGAAAGCAATAATTTCATAAGTATGGTTAGTAGCAGGTTCTGCTAAATCATCCACATAACTAAAAATATTTGGTGGGATAGTCGCTATTCGTACGCCATTTCTTAGGAGATAAAATCCCGCATAATTGGTAGAGCTATGTGTCCAAGTAAGGTTTATATTATTACTCATCCCATTTAGCGCTGCATTAAAATTGGAAGCAGGTTCAACACTTGGAAAAGTCCCTTGCAATAAGACAGTACCAGATGCAATTTCGTTCCCATTTATTCGATAATAACTAATTTCATAAGTATAGACTTCATTCGCTCGCCCAGTCGAATCAACAAAAGTGGTGGTTGCTCCATTGGCATCATTTAATTGGGCGATTAAAATATTTTCTCGATAAATATTAAAAAAAGTAGTATCCGTATTTTCGTAATTATAATCCCAGTTTAATACGAATCTGTCAATTCCTTGAGTAAAGGTCGCATTAGACAAGGAGATGGGGTTCTGAATTGGTTCAAAAATAACTTCCCCGTTAAATACTATATCTATATAAGCTGGATTGTCATTGGATAAAGCCCTCATTTGTGCATTTGCCTCAAATTCGACACCTGTTTTTTCAATAGAAATGGTAAAATCTTGTCCACGATTATAAACTACACTATCAAAACAAAAATAACCTCTAAAATCTGTGGTATCTAATATAATTACAGTAGAATCGCCATTAAATAAAGTTACTTTGGCACCCACTATTGGATAATCTCCTAGTTCCGTTAATGCTTTTCCTTGAATTTTCCCTTTAGCCCGTACAAAACCAGTATCTATTGCCGCAACGAATTGCTTCCCTTGATTGGACAAAACGATTTCATAAGGTGTATGAGTACCAAAATTGGGATCCGCATCGGGATACATAGTGGTATTTCCAGCTAAAACGGTTAATTCAATATTATTTCTTAAAATTTTGATTTCGTCGGCATAAGCGGACATATCGTTCCAAGACATTAAAACTTGCGATTGATTATTGCCTCCTTGTGCATCGGTCGCTTGGAAATTAATTGGTACGGTATTTCCTAAATCTGTTACATTATCCAGAAAAGTCTGATTTAGAAAATCACTCACCGTCTGAATTTCATAAGTATAATCTACCCCATTAACCAAACTGTTGGGATTATTAAATTGATAAACATCTGACCATTCTAAAATTTGATTCACCGAATCTATTTGATTAATCGTATGAATGATTTGTCCTTCTCTAATCACCAAAAAAGAAGATGCCAAAGCAGAATTGTTTGTCCAGCTCAATTTAATCGAATCTGGTCGAACCATAGAAGGCGTATTCATCATATCCGTTGCATTAAAATTAGTGGGTGGCTGATAACTAAGCGTTGACCCATTGATATTATTGACCGAACATAGTAAGGTTCCTGGACCAAATTCTCGTATTTCTAATTGATAGGTTTTATTTTGGTTAGGGCCAACTTCATGTTGAAAACTGCCCATATAATTGGTTCCAATATTCGATAAATCAATTAATTGTTCCCCATAAACTTGTTGGTTATCCGCCAGAATGCGAATAAATATGCCATCAATATAAGGCATTCCATTATTCGTCAAGCAAGTCTGCTTTGGAATTTCCCAACTTAGCGTTATAAAAGCATCATTATCGCTATTGGTAGCGGTAAACGTCTGCGCAGATAAATGAGCATTTACGCAAAACAATAAACAGCATAAGAGCCATAGGTTTCTGGGGGGAAACGAGCATTTTTTTAAAAGCATAATGCGTTTTTTAGCGTTTGTAAATTCTAAGTTATAGGTATTGAGAAGAGTAATAGATGGGTTGGATTAAACTTTAAGACAAAGGTAAGATTAGGAATTGTTTAAGGCATTCAATATTGTTGCAAAGGCTTCTACTATTGTTTTTTACACTTCTATTATTGTTGCAAAAGCTTCTATTATTGTTGCATAATTAAAATTCATATAACATAACTAGTTGATTGCCTAATATTTACTTTATTTTTAGTACACAACCTTAGACGCATAGTCTATTTTTAGGTAATCAGATTAAAAGTTGACATTATGAAAATATATTAAATCAATGTTTAAACCTGTGGGAAAATAAAATCTATTGGGAAAAATTATTCTCCACGGATTCTTTAATTTAGACGTTTGATTAATATTATTTATATCAATCTTTTACCTGACTATCTAATACAATGGATATTTGGCACTAGTAAGTAATAATAATAATTGTGAATTAACCTAAACTGCGGATAATATCGACTTAACTGGTCTGTTCTCGATAATCCGAAGGCGAGCAATCAAAGGCAGCAGAAAAACTAGTACTAAAATATTGCGGAGAAGAGAAACCAACTTCATAAGCAATTTCGGAAACACTCTTCTCGCTTTGAAGCAGTAACTTTTTAGCTTCTTGCAGACGGATTTTATTAATATAATTAGAAGTAGAAATGTCTGTTAAAGCTTTTAGTTTTCTATGCAATTGAGACCGACTGACGGTCATAACTTTGGCGAGTTCATTAGGGCCAAAATTTTTAGTAGGGAGGTTGTCTATAATTGTTTTTTGGACATTTTGTAAAAATATATCCTCAGTTTTTGGGATAGCTTTAGTAATTATTGTTCCAGAACTATATTTAGTTTGTAAAACTTGTCTTAATTCAATCAATTTTTGCAATCGAACCAATAACTCTTCAGGGTGAAAAGGTTTAGATAAATAAGCATCCGCACCAAATTCTAATCCAGCAATTTTATCGGCGATAGTCGCTTTGGCGGTTAATAAAATAATAGGTATATGACTTGTTTCCAGTTTATTTTTTAAGGTATTACAAACCTCAAAACCATCTTTTTCAGGCATCATTACATCACTAATAATTAAATCAGGAATTTCTGCAATGGCTTTTTCTATGCCAATAGCCCCATTTTGAGCATATATCAACTGATATTTTCCTTGTAAACAGGCAGTCAAATAATATTGAACGTCTAAATTATCTTCTATAATTAGGACAGTTGGTTGATTGCTTAATGACTTATTAAAGGCAATTGCCTCCGATACCTGTTTCACAGTAGGAGCTGTTTCCCAACTCCAATTTTGGAACGACAAGTTATTATTAATAAGCTGCCTTGGTGCTTTCGTGCTAATGGGGAATATTAATTTAACCGTAGTTCCGATGGCTACTTTGCTGTCTACTTCAATCGTTCCCTTAAGTATAAGTACTAATTCTTTGGTCAATGCTAGACCAATCCCCGTTCCTTCGCCTGCTCTAGTAGGGCTGCCATCCACTTGGTAAAAACGGTCAAAAATATTAGGTAATTTAGTTGTTGGAATGCCGATTCCTTTATCTCTAATATAGGCTGTGCAAACGAGGCTAAAAAGTTCCCCAACTTTTTACAAGAAAAATCAAGCTGCTCTGGCCTTGTTTACACTTAATTTTAGGTGTTTACATTGGACTGTTTCCAATGCTTTTTTTGTTTCTT
>Ga0208544_10001450_pt1 | contig 16327 bp, 20 predicted proteins | sample DEB08_DNA_9_FD_184526 | JGI IMG/M metagenome (GOLD analysis project Ga0208544, IMG submission 184526) | Aqueous microbial communities from the Delaware River and Bay under freshwater to marine salinity gradient to study organic matter... | ecosystem: Environmental > Aquatic > Marine > Coastal ... | reverse complement strand
CGCACACACCGTGTTCACACCCCACGTGACTGCCGGTGAGGCCCAGCGTATTGCGCAGAAAATCAACAAGATTCTGGCGCACCGGCACCGCGTTGGTCGAGGTTTCGCCGTTGACGGTCAGGCTGATTGTCCTGGTTTCGTGCATGCTCACACCCTCTCCAATGCGCGTTTCAGTACGACACCCGAAAGGTGCTGCTTGGTCGCCGTGGCGGCGTTCAGGTCGCCCGCGAACGGGATCTCGCCCAGTGCCGCGATCGCGGCCTCGGCACCGTCCATCGGCACCTTGCCATCAAGCGCGGCCTCTGCCGCCGTGGCCCGCAGCGCGCGGTCGGACACACTGAAGAACGCCACACGGTAATCGCTGCACACCCCCCCGGGCGCACCCGATGCCGCAACCGCCACGCCGGCCATCGCATAATCGCCGTGGCGACGGGCCAGTTCGTAGAACGCAAATCGGCGGTCAGGGGCCGGCGCAGGCACGGTGATGGCCGTGACCAGTTCCCCGCTTTGTAAGGCGGTTTCATACATTCCAAGGAAGAAGTCCGCAGCCGCATGGGTCTTGGTGCCTGCGCTTGATTGCACCGTTATCTCCGCATCCAGCGCCAGAAGAAGCGCGGGCATCTCGGCGGCGGGATCGGCAAGGGCGACACTGCCGCCAATGGTGCCGCGATTACGGATCGCCGCATGGGCAATATGCGGAAGCGCCATCGCCATCAGCGGCGCGCGCTCCGCGACCAAAGCCGAGGCGGCCAGATCGACATACCGCGTCATCGCTCCGATCCTGAGGCCCCCGCCGTCCCCAGAGATCCCCTTGATCTCATCGAGCGCGGACAGATCGACCAACATTCCGGGCTGCGCCAACCGAAAATTCATCATGGGAACAAGACTTTGCCCGCCCGCCAGAGGCGTTGCATCAAGGTCCCCGTCCTCCAGAAGCGCAAACGCCTCCGCAAGCGACCCCGGTCGCTCGTACTTGAATTCGGCAGCTTTCATATTCCCCCCCAAGCGCGGCCGGGCGCATCGTCCCCGCCTTGCCTTTTCCCCTCACATGAAGATAATTTATCGAACTATAAATAACTAGCAAGGTCTAACTGGCAGGCTTCAATGGTGACGATCAAACCAAAGGCGACCGTAAAGATGGCAATGACGGCGACGGGTGAAACCCACGCCCGCAGCATCGTGAACGTTCGCGATCTTTCGGTCACCATCGACGAGCCGGAGGTGCGTGGCGGCACCAATCTGGGATTTTCTCCTACCGAAACGCTGATGTCGTCCCTGATCGGCTGCACCAATGTGATCTCCAAACGCATCGCCCACGACATGGGCGTCGCGTTTGGCGAGATGAAGATCGTGCTGAGCGCTGACTTCAACCGACTTGGAACCATGCTGCAGCAGGAGATCGAAGCACCGTTCTCCAACATCGTGCTCGATATCGAAGTGGCCACCGACGCCACCCCCGAACAGCTTGCGGCCATTCAGTCCGACCTCGTCAAATTCTGCCCCGTCGCCAAGGTCATGCGTGCCGGCGGCATCACGATCACCGAAAACTGGACGGCCGTGCCGCTTTGATGCACCGCCCCCGTATCGCCCAACACCCGACCCACCCAAAGGAACCGTGAACCATGTCGATGAAACTGATGCCCGGAACCAAGGCCCCTGCCCTGTCCCTTCCCCTTGTGGGGGGCGGCACATGGACCCTTGCGGACCAGACGCCCAACGCCCTGACAATGATCATTGTCTATCGCGGCTATCACTGCCCGGTCTGCAAGGACTTTGTCGGCGGCATGCTTGAACCCAAGATCGACGCGTTCGCGGCGGCTGGCGTTTCGGTCATTGCGGTTTCGATGGACGGCGAAGACCGCGCCACCAAGTCAAAGGCCGAATGGGGTCTCGAAAAGACACCCGTCGCCTATGGCATGACAGAAGCGATGGCGCGGGAATGGGGCCTCTACATCACGACCTCGATCAAGGAAGCCGAAACCGACGTCTTCGCCGAACCCGGCACGTTCTGGGTGACGCCAGATGGCACGCTCTATCTGATCGATATCGCGAACATGCCGTTCGCGCGTCCGAACCTCGACATTCTGCTGTCGAAAGTGCCAGCTGTCGCGGCAGGGTATCCGCCGCGCGGCACCAAGGCCTAATTTATATATAAGAAGTTGCGCCAGCGCGGCCTACCGGGTCACGTTGGCGCGCACATGGCCGATCTGCCCCAGAAAGCTGTCGATAGCGGTCTCGATGATAAACGCCTTGTCGTTGAGAATCGAGACCTCGTAGATCAAGGTACGCACCCCGTAGTAAAAGATGCCACCATGCATGATCCATGCAAATTCCACCTCCTCGTCGGACGGCGTCAGATCCTCTAGCCCGGCATCGAAACGAAGCTCGCTCAGGATCGGCTCAAGGATACGGGCGCGCACAAGCTTCAGGTAGCGGCGATTGATATCGACGCCCTTCAGTCCCGAAAACAAAAAGATCCGCATCCAGTGATTGTGGAATACGACGTCGGTATAGGCCATGTAGAATTCCATCAGACGGTCACGCACCGGGCGGGACCTGTCAGTCAGGATAGAACTCCAACCATCCTGCCACCGCTTCACGTAAACCGCATCATAGACCTCTGCGATGAGATCGTTTTTTGAAGGGAAATACCTGTACAACAAGGGTTGCGTGACGCCGAGACGGCGCGCCAGATCGCGCGTTGAGCTTTCGAATCCTTCCTGTGCGAAGAACTCGATCGCCTTGCTCAGGAACTCTTCCCGCCGCTCCTCAGACGCCATGCGACGGCGCGGTGGGGCGTTCTCGATATTTTCTGGGCCATCATTCACGCATCATGCCATTCATTGTTCAGTTTCAGGCGATGCCCCACGATAACGCCCTTAGCGAGACTTTGTTCGAGAAAACACCCCTTTTTCGCGCATTCAAGCAATTCGCGCAGCCTTTCTGGTGCCGCGTCGCTGTCGATATCCACATCCAGCCCAAAACTGACCGCCTCGGTCACATAAGGCTCCATTCCGATCTGGTCGCCCTTCCAATGCAGGCGCGCCTTCACCTCGACCCCTTGCATATCGATCTTCAGCCGCTTTGCGAAGGCCCGGATCTGCGTCATCAGACAGCCGGTCAGCGCCGCCGTGAACAACGCCAACGGCGGCGGCGCGGTGCCGTCTCCGCCGTGGAACGGGCCCTCATCGGTCGCCAACTCGAAGCTTTCCTTCATCATCGGCCATTCGACCGAAATGTCGTTGCGCATCTTGCCGCTTGACCGCCCGGTACCCTCGAAGATCACTTCAAATGTCTTGGTTGCCTGTTCCGTCATGGATGCCTCCCCTGCGTTCCCCATGCGTCCCCCGCGCTCGCGCAGGGCAATCATGGTCGGACGCTAGCGCATATTTATCGATCGATCATTAGGAATGTGCTACCCATAACGCGGTTTGCCGATTTAAGATCGTCAGAGGGTCGCGCGATAGCTTCAGGCGACCAGCCAGAACAGCCGCATCGTCAGGGAGGACACCAGATGCCCCAACTCACACGACAGGAAATCTATGACACAGCCAAGGAGTTGTCGAACTGGGGTCGTTGGGGCGACGACGACCAGATCGGGACGCTGAACAACATCACACCTGAGGATATCGTCGCGGCGGCCAAGCTGGTGCGCAAGGGCAAGACCTTTGCCCTTGGCCTCGACCTGAAGGAAAAGATCCAATCGGGTCTTTTCGGCGGGCGCTGGAACATGATCCACCAGATGCTGGCGACCGGCACCGACGCCGTGACCGGCGAACAGGACGGCGACGGCACGGCCTATCTGCGTTACGCGGACGACGCCATCAACCTGCCCTGTCAGGGGTCCACGCAGTGGGATGCGCTCTGCCACATCTTCCTCGATGACAAGATGTATAACGGCTACCCGGCGACGGACGTGACGGTGAACGGGGCAAAACGTCTGGGGATCGAACATGTGCGCGACAAGATGGTTGGGCGCGGTGTGCTGTTGGATATCGCCCGCTGGAAGGGTGTCGATTGCCTTGACGACGGCTACCCGATCACCGGGGCCGATCTTGACGGATGCGCCGCGGCGCAGGGCGTGTCGGTCGGGCGCGGCGACTTCGTGATCGTGCGCACCGGGCATCAGGAACGGTGCCTCGCGGCAGGGGATTGGACAGGCTACGCAGGCGGCGATGCGCCCGGGTTGGCGTTTGAAACGGCGCGCTGGATCCGCAACAACGACATTGCCGCGATTTGCGCCGACACTTGGGGCTGCGAGGTGCGCCCGAATGAAACGGACGAGGCAAACCAGCCATGGCACTGGGTCGTGATCCCTGCCATCGGCATTTCCATGGGAGAGATCTTCTATCTGAAGGACTTGGCCGAAGATTGCGCAAACGACGGGGTATACGAATTCTTGTTCACCGCCCCGCCCCTGCACATTCCGGGTGCCGCCGGATCCCCGATCAACCCTCAGGCGATCAAGTGATCACCCTTTGGGGCCGGTCCAGTTCGGTCAACGTGCAGAAGGTCATCTGGGCGCTGGACGAGATGGACCTGCCCTATCACCACGAGGTCGTGGGGGGGCGATACGGCGGCACCGACACGCCCGAATTTGCCGCCCTCACGCCGGTGCGCCGCGTCCCCGTCCTGCAGGACGGGGCGCTGGTGCTGTGGGAAAGCCATGCGATCCTGCGTCAGCTCGCGCGGACCCGTGGTGCCCCGATTGCCCCGGCGGAAGCGGACCTTCCGATTGCCGATCAGTGGATGGAATATGTCACCTCCACCCTGCAGCCGTCGTTCATTCGCCTTTTCTGGCAGATCGTCCGCACAAGACCCCAGGACCGCGTAGAGGCCGATCTGCCCGCCCTCCGGCGTGCGTTTCTGGATACGCTCCCGCCGCTTGAGGCAAGGTTGGACGCTCGCCCATATCTGGCCGGCAAGGCCTTCAGCATGGCCGATATCGCCGCAGGATCCCTGTTCTACCGCGCCAAGGACCTGTGTGACCCTTTTCGCGACCACCCCAACATTGCGCGCTGGTATGGCGAACTCACGCAGCGCCCGGCCTATGGCAGGGTCGTCATGACATCGTATGATGAGCTGCGCGCCTAGGCCGATTTCCGCGGCTCAGGGGAAATCGGCAACCGCCGTCAGGCGCAGGATCTCATCCATGTTGGGATTGTTGCGGCCATCCGCATTGTCGCCCTGCTCCGGGGCCACCATCATGTATCGACCCAACAGACGTGACCGCTCGAACGCGGCGCGCGACGCAGGCACACGTTCCGCCGAATAGGCCTGTAGCGCCTCCGGGATCGGTGCCGCCGACAGATGCCTTGCCAAAGCCAACGCATCCTGCGCCGCCTTTGTGACCCCCATCCCGACATGGGGCCGCGCCACGCAGGCCGCATCCCCCGATACCGCAACCCGCCCCTTGGCGAAACTTGGCGACAGATGATCGTAGATCGGCGTGAAGAAGGGTCTCTCGCTCTTGCTCAGAATGTGGGTGAACACATCCGGCAGCGACCGCGCCGCCGCTTCTTCCATCCGTGCCAGAACATCTTCGCGCACCAGCGGCGGCGGGATCGAGATGGCATGCGTCTGACCGCTTTCGTCGGTCAGCATGTCGTGCAGTTCATCCTTGGAAACCGGCCAGTACCAAACGAAATTATAGCGGCGATGGCCGGGGCGCAGGTCATTGCTCTCTCCGGCAATCGGGTAGCCGACAATCTGGGTTCCGGTGGGCATGAACATCCCGAACACGTCAAAGATCCGGTCACGCATATCGGGCGACAGTTCCGCCTCTTGGGCCAACGCGCGCCACACGACATAGCCGGCATATTCCGGTTGAACCTCGGGCAGGATATGCGCCCGCACGGCAGAGCGGAAGCCATCGGCCCCCAGCAGAACATCGGCGCGATGCTCCAGACCGCTTGCGAAATGCAGGGTCACGCCGTCCGCATCCTCGGTGAACGTCTCCAACATTTCGCCCAGATGGTAATCCTCATCCGGGATCAGGTTGCGCAGGGTCTGGTACATGCGGTCCCACGAGGTCACAACCTGCGGATAGGGCATCGTCGAGAAATGCCCCCCCGGAAGATCAAAGGCCACACGGTCATGCACCTGCACACCCAGATTGGAGATGTCGGCACCGACACCCTCAAGCGCGGCGATCAGTTGCGGATGGGTGACGATGCCCGCGCCGCGCCCCGAAAGCGGGACGCCGACACGCTCGAAAACCTGAACGTTCCAACCCGCCGCCTTCAACGCGGCCGCCGCGAACAGCCCCCCGATCGAGCCACCGATAATCGCCACTGTGCCTGCCATGATGCCGCTCCCTCATCTATGTCTTTCCGCATCTTATTTATCACTCTATAATTAAAAGGCGAGACAGAAGGAGCGCCAGATGACACCAACCGCTGAGAAAACGTCCGATGCCTTCTCGGGGCCGCACTGGACACCCGAATTGATCAATGAGCTTGAGACCGGCCGGAGCAGTGGCCGGGTCGGGTCCACTTTGGTCAGCGAAAGCGACCGCGCGCGGGTCTGGCTGATTGAAATGCAGCCCGGCGACCGCCTGCCGTTTCATACCCATGTGCTGGACTATTTCTGGGTCGCCACCACCGCGGGGCGGGCGCGCTCGCGCTATTCCGACGGCAAGGTTGCCGAAATGGACTACGCCGTCGGCACCACGCGGCACTTCACCTTCACGCATGGCCAATCGATGACCCATGACCTTGAGAATATCGGCGACACGGTTTTGTGCTTCACCACGGTCGAATATCTCGACAGCGCGAACGATCCCTTGGCCTGAAACACCTGCCCACCGGGCCGGGCCTCAGAGCCGGACGGTTTCGCCGGACCCGGCCGAGAGCGCGATGGCATCGAGGACTTCGATGTTATGGACCATCTGCTGCGCCGTGAACGGATAGGGCGCGCGGCCCTCGATTGCGTCGGCAAACGCGCCGAGGTTATCCAGCACGGTGTCGGTCCATGGAAAGCTCTCGGTGGTCACGGCCCGCCCGGTCCGCGACACCGACAGATGCGCCTGCCCGCCGGGCGTATCGGGGTGCGTGTCGTTGCGAACCTCGGCCCACTGCTCCGATCCGAACACATGATATCGGATGAAATGCGGCGTCTGAAGGATGGCCGACAAGGTCGCCGTCATGCCCGCGCGGAACCGCAGCTGAACCGACACGACATCGCCCGTCTCCCACCCAAGGCTGCGATCCGCCGTCAGGGCCTGAACGCTGGCGACGGGTCCGAACATCCAGATCATGAAATCGGTCAGATGAATGCCCATTCCGGTCATTCCCGCCGCCGGCGCAAGGTGCGGTTTCGTGCGCCAGTTGTCCTTGGGCAACCCCGCCAGCTTGTCATGGCTGAAGGCTGCCTCGACATGCATCACAGTTCCCAGATCACCGGCCCGCACCATCGCCGCAAGCCTCTGCATCGCGGGCTCAAAGCGGCGCTCGTGCCCGACGCCCAGAACGACGCCTGCATTCGTCACGGCATCAACGATGCGGCGCGCGCTCTCCCCCGTGAGCGACAGGGGTTTTTCGCACAGCACATGCTTTCCGGCCCGCGCCGCGGCAACCGATTGCGGCTCATGCTGGTCGTTGGGACTGGTCAGGATCACCGCCGCGACCGACGCATCCTCCAAGATTGCCTCGAACGATGGATAGACGCTGTGCCCTTGCTCCGTCGCGGCCCCGGACAGTTCCGGCGCAAAGACCCCCGCAAGGTCAAAGCGGTCATGCCCGACAAGGCGGCCTGCCACATGCTGCCCCCACCAACCATACCCGGAAACGGCTGTTCGGATCATGCGGATGCTGTCTCAGGCAGCGTTGAAAGACGCCCCTTCGCATAGATCAGCGGTGCCGCATCGCCCCGTCCGTGACGAAGGACCTGACCGATGAAAATCTCATGATCACCGCCATCGTAGCGGGCGTGGGTGCTGCACTCGAAAACGGCAGCGGATCCCGCCAAGATGGGCGCTCCGCCGTGCCCCTTCGTCCACGCAAGCCCCTTGAACCGTTCCTCGACCGGGCTCGAAAAGGTCCGCGGCAGCTCTGCCTGCGCCTCCGACAGCACATTGACCGCGAAGTGCCCCGCGGCGCGGAAATCCGCCAAGCTGCCCGCCTTCAGCGCAAGACTCCACAAGATAAGCGGCGGGTCCATCGACACCGAGTTGAACGATGAGATCGTGACACCGATCGGCGCGCCGGCGCGGCTCATCGCCGTGACCACCGCCACACCGGTCGGAAAACAGCCAAGCGAGCGGCGCAAATCGGTTGCGTTGATGATCTGGTCGGTCATTGGATTCGATGCATTCATGATGGCCTCCGTTGCACCAAAAATGACATGCACGGGGATCAAAACAAATTATAATGTGTTATCTTAAGAAGTAATTTGCCTAATTCCTCATCCTTGAACATCAGCCCGACAGGTTGCGATGCCGCTCAGGTGGCAGTTCCCCCTTTGCCGATGTTTGGAGCTTGTTTCCCTACCTGCACCACGGAATACTCCGCCTCCAACGACGCCGGGCAACCCGGTCAAACGGAGGCTGCCCCATGCCACAACCAGAAACGCCCGCCCTTGCACCGATATCGTCCGGGGACTGGCCAGAGGCGGTGGCCGACCTTCAGGACAGCTTCGCCGGGCGGTTGAACGTCTACCGGGTCATGGCGCATCATCCGGCCCTTTTGCGCGCGTGGGTCGATTTGCGTCAGCACGTCGTCCAGGACACCGCCTTGGGCCGTGAGAGAAGTGAGATCGTCATCCTTCGGGCCGCGACGCATGTCAAATCAAGCTATGAATGGAACCACCACCTCTCGCGGGCGCGCGCCTTGGGCATGGCCGATCACCGGATAGCATCCATGCGCGGCGCGACGTCAGAGATGGACCCGGCCGACGCGGTTCTGGCGGCGGCGGTCGATGATCTGATGCAAGGCGCACGCCTTCAGCCTCAGACCAAGGCGGCGCTGCTGGGTCTTGTGGGTATCGAAGGGACGCTCGATCTGTTTGCAACCGTCGGCTTCTATTCCACGCTCGGTTTCATCGTGAACACGTTTGAAACGCCGCTTGACGACGCGGTTGCATCCGAAGTGTCCGACCATCCCCTGTCTCAATAAGCCCTCCGCTCCATGAAACGGCGCGTGGGCCACGCCCCGACGCCCCCTTTCAAACCGAACGCCCACCTGATCGTGCCCGCGCAAATCGGTTGCGGCGATCAATGCAATTGCTATGGCTGTTGCTCCCGCTAGGCTAGGGGCGCTGATCGGCACATGAAGGATACCGCGTCATGACCTCGACAAACACATCTGCCACGCGCCCGCCCAGCCGGCTGGAACATTTCCCGATCAGCTTCTTCGCTGTCAGCATGGGCGTGTTCGGTCTTGCGCTGGCGCTTCGGGCCGGGGGCTTTTCGGGACCCGCCACCGGCGTCGGCGCGGTCGGGATCGGCGTTCTGATCATGCTGTTCGGCGCGTTGGGCCTCAAGGCGATCCGCCATACAGCGGCTCTCAAGGCGGAATGGGCGCATCCCGTTCGGTTGGCCTTCTTTCCCGCAACCAGCATCTCACTTCTGCTGATGGCGACGTTCCTGCGCGACACCGCCCCCGATATCGCCAGTGTGATCTGGGTCGTGGGCGCCACCGTGCAAGGCATCCTGACGCTTGTGGTAATTTCCGCGTGGATCGGGCACCGCGCCTTTGGTCCGGGTCAATTGTCGCCCGCATGGTTCATCCCCGCCGTTGGCAATGTCATCGCGCCAGTGGGGGGGGTGCCACTGGGGTATGTCGAACCAAGCTGGTATTTCTTTGCTGTGGGCGTGTTATTCTGGATCGTGCTTTTGACCCTCGTGTTCAATCGGTTGATCTTCCATGATCCGATGCCCGGCAAACTGAAGCCGACGATCGTCATCCTGATCGCCCCGCCCGCCCTCGCCTTTCTGGCATGGGTCCAATTTCAGGGCGGGGTGATCGACGCACCGGCGCGCATCCTGATCAACTTGGGATACTTCTTCACGGCGCTGGTTGCGATCCAGATCCCATCAATCCTGAAGCTCCCGTTTGCGTTGTCGTTCTGGGCGCTGTCTTTCCCGCTGGCTGCGATCACTATTGCAAGCTTTCGCTTTGCCGATCTTGCGGGCTCGGTCTTGCATCGGGGCATCGGGTTTGTCCTTCTGGCGCTGCTGGTGATCACAATTGCCGTTCTGACAGTCCGGACGGCGCGTGCCGCATATGCGGACGAGATATTCCAACCAGAGTGACCGCCGGGGCAAGCCTCCTCGGCAAGTAGGCGAGAACCATGACGCGGCACTAGGCACCCCGCCTTGCCGTCGGCCCCTCTGGCCTTCGTTCCCGGAGTCCAATACGTGTGTCGCAAGATATCGTCTAAAAAGTCGGACCGTCCGACAACGGCGCCAAGGGAGATTTATCGTGACGACACTGTGCTACGCCAAGAAGACCTGCTCGATCGGTATCCATGTCCTGATGGAGGAGATCGGAGCCCCCTACGATCTGCGGATCGTGGATTTTTCCAAGGGCGAACAGAAGACACCTGAATACAAGGCACTGAACCCAAAGGGGAAAGTGGCCGCACTTGTGCGTGAAGACGGTAGCGTTCTGACCGAATTCGCGGCCATCGCAATGTGGCTGGCGATGACCAACCCGGACAAGAACCTGATGCCCAGCGACCCCGAGGGGATCGTACGTACGATCGAGGCGATGGATTTCATCGTCGGCACCGTTCACATGCTGTCATGGCGCATGTGGCGTCGCCCGGATGCCTATGCCGATAGCGAAGAGGCGCAGGAAGGTTTGCGCACACGTGGCAAGGCCGCGATGCTGGCCGCCCTTGATGTGGTGGATGAGCAATTAGCAGGCAAAGACTACCTGATGGGCAACTTCACGATCGCGGATACGGCGCTTTATTACAACGAATACTGGGCTGTCGATGTGGCCGGCTGGACGCTTCCTCCGAACGTGCAGGCGCATTACGAACGCATGAAGAGCCGGCCTTCGGTTCAGGCATCGCGCAAACTCGAAGGCGTCGCGTAATCCCCCTCGTTGCAGCAGACGGGGAACGTCTTTGAACGACCGTCTGTGATTGTTCGGGGGTGCTGAAAGAGGCACCCCCGCCCACCGCCACGGCAGCAACACGGTCCACCGTGTCGTGGACAGACCGCAAATCAGGCATGTAGGGCCGCGGATTTCATTCGCCGTCACCGGAAACCGGGCATCGCCCGCCCCCGTCCGTGAAACCGCGGATCCGAATTCTCAGCCCAGTTTACCGATAATGCTCAAAGGGCGCTATCGGCGCCGCATCATCGGAAGATCAACTCAAACCGACGGCGCACGGATATGACCAGACACCATTCGGCCTCTGGGCGAACGCCACTTGGCTATTTGATTGAAATGGCGCGCTGGGGAGGATTCGAACCCCCGACCCCTTGATTCGTAGTCAAGTACTCTATCCAACTGAGCTACCAGCGCATGCCGGGCGGGGTTTAGCGCCCCGCGCTCAGGGGTGCAAGCGCGAATTCACGCCGCAAGCCCCGCAGGCAGTCTCAGGCAGAACGTCGTGCCCCCGGCATCGGACCGTACAAGCTCCAGCTTGCCACCATGCCCGCGCACCAGTTCCGCCGCGATCGCAAGTCCCAATCCGGTCCCACCCTTCCGCGACCCGCCCTGAAATGGCTTGAACAGGTGCTCCAGCGCCCGCTTGGGCAGGCCCGGCCCGGTGTCGGTGACCTTGATCCACCATCCCTCTTCGCCCTCACCGGCGGTCAGGGTGATCTCGCCGGGTTTGCCCGTGGCGACGATCGCCTGCCGGGCATTGCGCACAAGGTTCGACAACACCCTGTGCAACTGTTCCGCATCACAGCGGACGTTCAGTTCCGGGGCCACATCCAGACGGTATTCGACCCCTTCCCCCTCGCCCACCAGCCGCTCGTTCTCCACGACGTCGCCCAACAGGTTTGCCAGCATCACGCGGTTCATGCTTGGCGCGGGCTCTTCCGCGCGACCAAAGGCCAAGGTGCCCTCGCACAGGTTCACCGCCCGCATCAGCGATGACACCAGCTTGGGCGTGGTCCGCTTGACGGTTGGGTCCTCGATCCCCTCAAGTCGGTCGGCCATCAAGGTCGCCACCGTCAGGATATTGCGCAGATCATGGCTGATCTTGGCAACCGCCTCGCCAAGCTGGGCCAGCCTTTCGCGCTGCTTCAACGCGCTGGTCAGTTCTATCTGCATTGACTGCAGGGCAACCTCGGCCTCGTGCAACTCCCGCACACCGGCTGCTGGCACGATGATGCGGCTCCGGTCCTCGGGGGCGGCCGCGTAATCCTTCATGTGGGTCACCACCCGCTTGATTGGGCTCACCAGCAGCCGCCGGACCGCAAGGAACAACAGTGCGGCGGTAAAGACTGAAATCATCGCCGACAGCGCAAGGATCCGCAGCCCATAGTCGATCAGCGCCGCGCGCAACGGTGCAGCATGCATCGTGACTTCGATCAGCAGGCCAGCATCGCGCACAGGCTGACCGATCACGCGAATGGTCTGATCCTCGGTTATGAACAGACGCCGCATCGCATCGCGGATCAGTTCCCAAGCACTGGGATCACGCAGATCGAAACTGTAGGAAATCGCCGGGATTTCGGCGGACGACAGAATCAGCTGCCGCACCTCGTCACGCCGCAGCACAACGTTCAACACACCCGCGTTCTCCAGTAGTTCCGCCTCAAGCGCGTCATCGATCATGCCGTCCGTTGCCAGCAGCGCCAGCGATGCAATCTGCGCCCGCTCCAGACGGGCCAGCAGATAGTCCTCCCGAAACCGCGCAATGGAGGGCACGAAAATGAACACCTCGGCCAGCATCACGAAGATGATGGTCAGGAAAAGGAAGCGGCCTGAAAGTGAGTTCAGCAAAAGTCGCCTTTCCGTGCGTCGGCCATATGCTCAGGGCCGCCCGGTCCGCTGTACAATGCGCACGATGCGCTTGATCCAGGGGCTGTCGAACAGCTTAGGGCTGAAATAGGCGCCTGCGGCACGTTTGTTAACCTCGCCCAATGTCGGATACGGCGCAACCATGCCGGAAATTGCACTCATTTTCAAACCGCTGGCAATGGCAAGGGCCCAAACCTGTATCAGTTCGCCTGCCTGCGGCCCCACGATGGTCGCGCCGACAGGCTTGCCCTTTACCACCATCACCTTGACGAAGCCGGTGGTTTGCCCGGTGGCGATCGCACGGTCGTTATGGGCCATGTCGGCACGGGCAACGAATAGCTTGTCACCGTGTCTTGCCTTGGCGTCCGCCTCGGTCAGACCAATCTGGGCCAGTTCGGGATCGGTGAAGGTGACCCACGGGATATGATCGTGGCGCGCCTTGGCAGGCAGGCCGAACACGATCGACCGCACAACCACACCCGCATGATACCCGGCCACATGCGTGAACTGCGGGCCGCCGGCCACATCACCCACGGCATAGACCCGCTTGTTCGTGGACCGCAGGCCATGGTCCACGGTCACACCGCGCCGGTCATGATCCACGTGCGCTTTTTCAAGGTCCAGCCCATCCACGTTCACAGCGCGTCCGACGGCCACCAGCAGATGCGATCCCGTTACCCTCGTGCCGTCCGCAGTCGTCAGCGTGATGTCACCGGCTTTGCCGGTCACGGCAGATACCTGCGCGCCTTCCACAATGCTGATCCCTTCGGCGCGCAGCGCCGTCAGCACCAGCGCCGCGGCCTGCGGATCATCCCTACCCAGCGCCTTGGCCCCTTCCACCACGGTAACACGGCTTCCCAGCCGCCGATGCGCCTGCGCCATTTCCAACCCGATGGGCCCGCCACCGATGATCAGCAGATGATCGGGGCGGTCGCGCAGGTCAAACAGGCTTTCGTTCGTCAGATAGGGCACGGCGTCCAGACCCTCGATGGGCGGCACGAACGGGCGTGACCCGGTGGCCACGACAAACCGCCGCGCCTTGATGATGGTGTCATCCGCCTGCACCTCGGTGTCCGAGATGAAGCGCCCGTGGGCGCGGATAACCTGCACCCCCAACCCCTCAAACCTTTCTTGGCTATCGACCGGTGCGATCGTGCCGATCACGCCTTGGACATGGTCCTTGGCCGCCGCGAAATCCGGCGCGGGATCATGCGCTGCAACGCCAAACGCAGCCGTCGCCGTCGCGTGCGCCTTGTGCGCCGCCGCAAGCAACGCCTTGGACGGCACGCAGCCGTAGTTCAGGCAATCGCCACCCATCTTGTGGCCTTCGACCAAGACCACCCGTGCGCCCATCTGCACAGCGCCTGCCGCCACCGACAACCCACCCGCTCCTGCGCCGATCACGCAGATGTCCGTCTCGATCCGGGTCATCGGTCAGATCCCTTTCTTGCCGCGCACGGCCTTCAAGATTACCGGCAGCAGCGCCAACAGGCTCAACCCCAGAATCGGCAACAAGATATGCGGCTCGAAGATGATGCCCAGATCCGGCGTCTCGCCACGCGCGAACACCTCTCCCAGACCGGCGCCGACCGACGTGTAGACAATCGCGCCCGGTATGATCCCCAGAAAGGTCGTGATGACAAACCGGTATAGCGGCACACCGACCAACGCGGGCACCAGATTGGCCACGAAAAACGGCACCGCAGGCACAAGCCGGATCAGGAACAACATCGACCATTGGTTGGCGTCGATCCCCGCCTTGATCCGCTTCACCAAGCCCTCGCTGGCCTCCATCCGCGCCGCCAATCGTTCGCCAAGACCCCAGCGGGCGGCGGTAAAGATCAAGGTCGCCCCGATGGTGGCCGCCACCACATTGAAAACCGCGCCGGGGAAAGTGGCGAAAAGGAACCCCCCGGTCAGCGTCGCGATCGTGGCGCCGGGCAAGGAAAACGCGACGATACCCACGTAGACGGCAATGAACACGACCACAGTCAGCACGTAATGCGCATCGCGAACCCCGATCAGCGCATCACGATTGTCGCGCAACGTATCAAAACTCAGGTAATCGCCCAACAGCCACCAACCTGCCGCCGCGACAACGGCAATCACAGCGATGGGCACGATACGGTTGACGGGACTCTTGCGGGGGCTGATCATGGTGGCTGACATATGGGCATCTTTCGCTTGGCTTCACCAGAACATGCGCCACCCCACCTACCAGCGATAGATCCATCACGGGGCCTTGATGTGACGTGACCGCAAAGCGCGCTTTCGTGACGCGAAACGGCCAAAGCGGTAACATTCCCGTCCCGATCGCGGCTATGCCGGGCGAAAGGTTGCAAAAACCGTTCGCGCATTTGTTGACATGCGCCCACCATCGCCGTATTGCCCGGGCTTCATACGGATTCTTTCGGCCGCGCGGGATGCTAAGCCCGCCGCCACGATGATGGAGCGACACAATGTCGAAACGTACTTTTCAACCGTCCAACCTGGTGCGCAAGCACCGTCACGGTTTTCGCGCACGCATGGCCACCAAAGCCGGCCGCAAGATCCTGAATGCGCGTCGCGCACAGGGCCGGAAATCGCTCAGCGCCTGATTGCGCTGAAGGATGTGGTGAGATGTCACCCATGACGCCTCCGACGACAGAACCGTCGCCGGGGGCTTTTTCTGTTGTGCAGTTGACCAAGCGCGCCGATTTCCTGCGCGCGGCGCGGGCCAAACGCGCACCCTGCCCCGGTTTTCTGGTGCAGGCCCGGCGACGCGGCGAAAACGAGGTTCCCGATGTGATCCGGGTCGGCTTCACCTGTTCCAAAAAGGTCGGCAATGCCGTGGCGCGCAATCGCGCCAAGCGGCGTCTGCGCGAGATCGCCCGCGCTGTCCTGCCTCTGGAAGGCAAGCCCGGTTGGGACTATGTCTTGATCGGACGCGCAGGGGCCACCGCCGACCTACCGTTCACCCAACTGACGGCGGACCTGTCCCGCGCCTTGCGAAAGCTGCATCAATGACGCCGCTGGCATATATCTTCGCTTTGCCCATCCGCGCCTATCGGGCCGTGTTCTCGCCGATTGTCGGGTTCAATTGCCGTTATCACCCGACCTGTTCCGCCTATGCGCTTGAGGCGTTGCAGAAGCACGGCGGCCTCAAGGGCGGATGGCTGACGATCCGCCGCATTGGCCGTTGTCACCCGTGGGGCCGTTCAGGCATCGACAACGTGCCGGACTAGCACGTGAAAACCCGCCCGCCCCGGATCAATGCCGTTCGAAGGTAATGATCACATCTCCGATGTAGACCCCGAACCGCTCCATGTAGGCCCGGTTCAGCAGGCGGTCATCGCTCAGCACCCACATCCAGTCATCAAACGTGAACCGCGTCGTTTCCCCGCCCGGAAGCGGCAGGT
>Ga0208544_10001449_pt1 | contig 16333 bp, 16 predicted proteins | sample DEB08_DNA_9_FD_184526 | JGI IMG/M metagenome (GOLD analysis project Ga0208544, IMG submission 184526) | Aqueous microbial communities from the Delaware River and Bay under freshwater to marine salinity gradient to study organic matter... | ecosystem: Environmental > Aquatic > Marine > Coastal ... | reverse complement strand
AGTCCAGGTCCGCATCGCCGTCCTGAACGGCTACACCGCGCTCGGCATACCCGTCACAGAGACCGTGGGATAAGTCTGTCCAGGGAAAGGGGTACCTCGGCCATCAGCCGATTTGTGCAACAGAGTCAGTCAAATACAGCATGCCCGGGGTGAAATCACCGATAAAGTCGCCGACAAATGCTTTGCCGCGCGTCGTCGTGATCAAATGCAGCTCGTATTCCTCGTGGGCATGCCAGCGGCACAGGTCATTTGGCCAGCCATGTTCGAGATAGCGGATGCTTTGCGCATTGCGATCAACAACTTCGATTTCAGGATGAATAATAGACATTGAACTACCGCAGGACATTTCCGCCATCGACGCTGATGGTCTGGGCGGTGATGTACGCTGATTGTTCAGAGGCCAGAAAAACAGCCACGCGGGCGACGTCGGCAGGCGTACCCATATGGCCTAGTGGCACAGCCTCGCCCACTTCGCGCTTTTTCTGGCCGGGTTCTTTACCTTCAAATTTCGCAAACAGGGCATCCACGGTTTTCCACATCGGGGTGTCGATAACGCCGGGTGAAATTGCATTGACCCTGATCTTGTGCGGTGCCAACGCGAGGGCAGCAGACTGCGTGTAACTGATGACAGCGGCCTTGGTGGCGCAATAATGCGCGACAAGCGCTTCGCCCCGGTGCCCGGCCTGTGAGGCAAGATTGATGATGGAACCTGGCTTTTCGGCGGCGACCATCGCTTTGGCTGCCGCCTGCATCACGGCGTACATTGCACGCACATTCAGCCCGAACAGTCGGTCATATTGGATAAGATCGGCATCAAGTACCGTTCCCATATCAAACAGAGCCGCGTTGTTGAAAAGGATGTCCGGGGCGATCTTTGTGATCCAGTCGCAGCAGCCTGTCAGGCCGTCATCGCGTAGCAGATCAAAGGGCATGTAAATCGCGGCGGTGTCCATTTCAGGCGCAATATCGGTGGCATAGACTTTTGCCCCAAGCGCCCCGAAATGTTCCGCAGCTGCAGCACCGATACCGCCGTTGGCGCCGGTAACGACCGCAATTTTACCTGTCAAATCCGTTGGTGCCGGGTTCATTTTACCGCTCCGAATGTGAGGCCTTGAACGAGCTGCTTTTGACACAGCCACCCGAAGACGACGATAGGTGCGCAGGCCAATGTTGAAACTGCCGACAGCTTGGCCCAGAAAAGCCCTTCGGGCGAAGAGAACGATGCGACAAGCGCAGGCAACGTACCCGCATCTGAGGCCGTGAGGTTGATGGACCAGAAGGCCTCGTTCCAGCAAAGCACGATGGACAGAAGCGCTGTGGATGCAATGCCACCCCATGCAAGTGGCATCACGATCTGGGTGATTTCGTTATAGGTTGACGTGCCATCCATGCGGCTTGCTTCCAATATCTCTTTGGGGATTTCACGGAAATAGTTGAACAGGATCAGCATGATGATCGGTAGGTTGATCAATGCATAGATAATAACCAGCACACCTTTGGTATCCAGCAGACCCAGCTTTTGCGACAAGATGTAGATTGGCATCAGCACCCCGACGGCAGGCAGCATCTTGGTGGACAGCATCCACATCAGGATATCCTTGGTCCAACGGCCGGGATTAAAGGCCATCGCATAGGCCGACGGTATCGCAATCAGCATCGCGAGCAAGGTGCCACCCACCGATGTCACAATCGAATTCCATGCAAATTTGGTGTAGTCTGTGCGATCTTGGATCAGAGTGAAGTTTTCCAACGTCGGTTCAAAGAACAGCTTTGGCGGCACTGCGATGGCCTGTAATTCCGTCTTGAAGCTGGTCAGGACCATCCAGAAGATCGGAAAAAAGAACAGGCAGGCGACGATCCATGCGGCAACAACGGCTACCCTATTCTTGAATTGTGCGATTTGTTTATCAGTCATCTGTTTACACCGTCAGGGTTTTGCCAACGGCGCGGACCAGAAAGATCGCGACGATATTGGCAAGAATGATTGCAAATACACCTCCGGCCGAGGCGACACCAATGTCGAACCCCTGAAGTGCTTGGGTGAAGATCAGGTAGGTCAGGTTTGTGGACTGCACGCCCGGCCCGCCACCGGTGGTCACGTAGATTTCAGCAAAGATCGAAAGGTGAAAAATCATCTGAATAAGCAAAACAATCGAAATCGGGCGCGCCAGATGCGGAAGGGTCAGATTCCAGAACTGCGCCCAGAACCCCGCGCCGTCCAAAGTGGCGGCTTCTTTCTGTTCTTGATCCTGCGATTGCAGCGACGTCATAAAGATCAGGATGGCAAAGGGCGTCCACTGCCAGCTGACAATGATGATGACCGACAGCAGTGGAAACTGCGACAGCCAGTCAATCGGTTCGGCCCCGAAAAGATGTGAAACGACTGCAAATAAACCGTAAATCGGGTTCATCATCATGTTCTTCCAGATCAGCGCACTGACGGTTGGCATAATGAAGAAGGGCGAAATCAGCATGACCCGGACAAGGCCCCGCCCCTTGAACGGCCGATCAATCAGAATTGACACGGCAAGTCCCAGAACGACCGATATAGCAAGGACCGAGCCGACCAAGATCAGCGTATTGAGAAGCGCCGGAAGAAAAGACGGGTCCGTCCAGAAGTATTCATAGTTGGACAGGCCAATGAATCCCGACCGCTCTGGATATAGAAGGTTATAGCGGATGGTTGAAAAATAGACCGTCATGCTCAGCGGCACGATCATCCAAAGGAAAAGGACGATAATACTGGGGGCCTGTAGCCATCTGACTAGTGTCGGGTTCATGGGACTGTCCGTAAGCTGGGGGATGTAGGGTGGGGGTGACCCCACCCTACCAAGGGGCCGATTAGTAGTAGCCGGCTTTGCGCATCTCGCGATCAGCCGCTTCTTGCGCATTGGCAAGAGCTTCTTCAACAGTGATGTCACCAGCAAGCGCTGCCGTCATCTGCTGACCTACAGCCGTGCCAATCGCCTGAAACTCAGGGATCGCTGCGAACTGCACGCCGACGTACGGCGACGGGTTCTGGGTCGAGTTTTCAGGATCAGCCGACAGGATCGCCTTCAGCTCTGCTTGTGCAAACACAGCGGCGTCAGTGAAGTTGGGGTTGTCGTAGGTTGACTGACGCGTGCCTGTCGGAACCGCACCCCAGCCATTCGTCGCAGCGACCAACTCGATATACTCCTTCGAGGTTGCCCATTCGATGAATGTTTTGGCTTCATCCGCATTGTTCGTCCCTGCGGGGATCGCCAGCGACCATGCCCACAACCAGTTTGCACCGCGTGTGGTGACCGCCTGTGGCGACTGCGCGAATGCAATCACGTCCGCAACCTGCGACTGCTCGGGGTTTGACACAAAGGATGCCGCGATCGTCGCGTCAATCCACATCCCGCATTTGCCTTCGTTGATCAGCGCGAGAATCTCGTTGAACGAGTTCCCGGATGAGCCCGGAGGGCCGTAGTTGGTCAGCAGGTCGACGTAAAAGCTTACAGCGTGGTTCCAGGCCGGGCTGTCAAGTGCAGGTGTCCAGTCCATGTTGAACCATTGCGCGCCAAAGCTGTTTGCCATCGTGGACAAGAACGCCATGTTGTCGCCCCAGCCCGGCTTGCCGCGCAGACAAATGCCGTAAACGCCGTTTTCCTTGTCTGTCATGGCAGCGGCAGCATCTTGAATGTGGCCCCAGCTTGGGTTGTCAGGCATGGTCATGCCAGCAGCGTCCAGCAGGTCCTTGCGGTACATGATCATCGAGCTTTCGCCATAGAACGGTGCGGCATATAGGTTGCCATCATAGCTTAGACCGTTACGCATGGCGGGCAGAATGTCTTCCACGTCATAGGCATCGCTGAACTCCAGCGCTTCAAGCCAGCCGCGCTCGCCCCAGATGGGTGCTTCGTACATGCCGATGGTCATGATATCGAACTGACCGCCCTTGGTTGTGATGTCGGTTGTCACGCGGCTGCGCAGCGTGCCTTCATCTAACGTCACCCAATTCACGGTGATGCCGGGGTTTGCGGCCTCAAATGCAGGGGTCAGTTTTTGCATTTCGATCATGTGGCCGTTGTTCACCGTGGCGATCGTCAGCTCACCGGCGAACGCGACGGATGCGCTGACGACCCCAAGGGTCACGCCAAGCGCGGTATTAAGAAGAGATTTCATGTTTTCCTCCCAGAAATCGCTGTTGATTTTGCAACGCGTGTCACACACTGACTCCGATAATATTTTGCGGCCTATATGATTTCGTCAAGTTCTGATATATTTTCGACATGCTTCGAGAAAAATGTGAGAAATACTGCCATAATAGTATAAGCATTTGAGTCAGGAAGAGCTATGCCCGAAAGTTGGTGACGGCGTGATCAGGCGGCGGTTTGAAGTTGCTTGATCCCGTCCTTGAACGCAATTCCTTCGATTATCTCGGGGATAGGGTTGGTGCCATCGAGTTTGCGCCATTTGGTTTGCGGTGACATCATCAGCTTGAAGGCCATGGTGAGGCCAGTTTTGCGGCTGAGGCAGCCCTTGGTTTTGCCCGTGCGGTGTCGGACGGTGGCAAAGGTGCTTTCTATGAGGTTGGTCGTTCGGATGTGTTTCCAGTGCTCAGCTGGAAAATCATAGAATGCCAGGAGCACGTCGCAGTCTTTGGTCAGTTTGGTGACGGCCTTGCGGTATTTCACGCCATAGGTTGTAACGAAGAAATCGAAAGCGGCCTCGGCGTCCATGCGGGTTTCAGCTTACCAGCCTCTCGGGACATTGCTTCGCAATGCCCTGTCGGCCAGTGGATGTCGTGCAGATGGCCCTTCGCTTTGGCCTGAACCGATTTTGGCATCGCATTCAGCGCATTGCCGGTTTTGTGGAACCAGCAGCGCTGCTCTTTCGTGGCCCCAAAGACCTCGCGCAGAGCATTCCAGAACCCGAGCGCCCCATCGCCAATGGCCAGATCAGGCGCATGGGTGAGACCGCGTCGCTGCAGATCAAGCAACAACTCTCGCCAGCTTTGGGTGCTTTCGCGGTAGCCGTCGGCGAGGCCGATAATCTCTTTGCGGCCCCACTCATCAGCCCCGATCAGCACCAGAACACATTGTTTTTCTTCCGCCATTCGGGGCCGGAAATAGACGCCATCCGCCCGGATGTAGACAAACCGCCGCGCGCTCAGGTCGCGCCGCTGCCAGCGATCATACGCGTCCCACCAATCAGCCTTGAGCCGTGAAATCGTGCTTAAGGACAGTCCCGCCGCATTGGGTCCGAGCAGAGCAGCAAGCGCTTCGTGAAAGTCGCCGGTAGAAATACCTTTGAGGTAAAGCCAGAGCAGCAACTCTTCGATGGATTTGGCTTTCCGCAGATAGGGCGGCAGAATCGTTGACGTGAACCGAACTTTCTCGGCGGCGTCGCCCCGGTCCCTCACACGGGGCACCTTGACCGGCACCGCGCCGATCCCGGTAATCACCTCGCGCTCAGGCAGGTGACCATGGCGCACCAGCCGCGCGCGACCATCGTCCGTTTTGTCGGGAGCATAGGCCTCCAGCAGAACAGCGAGCTCGGCCTCGACGGCTTGCTCAATCAACCGCTGCACGCCGGATCGTAAAAGTTCTGCCAGAGGGTCGGGCGGAAATCCCTGTGGATCGGGCAGTTGGGTAATGGTATTTGTCATCATGTGGCATATCCTTTCTCAGATGAGAATTGCGGCGCGTGAACAACGCCATGATATGCCGCCCCTCAGGGGTCATCACCAACTTTTAGCATCTCCATGATGATGGCCGCCTGCACAACAGACGGATCATCCAGCACAGGTTGCACGTCTTCCCCCGCCCCCGCCTGACTGCCAGCAAGCGCGCGCATGGCGTCGCAGATAGGGTGGAAAATGGGCCACGCCCCCAGAGACAGTCCCGGCGTCACATCATAGAGAAAACAATTCTACAAAACCTAAACATGACTTACTAAAATTAATACAGCCTTGTGGCGTTTAGTGAATATACCGCTTAAGCTGTTTTCTACAAAAGTGAGTATCGTCAATGGTGCGGCAAACACATAACTCTCAGGTCGAGCGTGACATCGACGAAAACCTCAGGCGGGTATACCGTACGATCGTAGAACAAGAAGTGCCCGACCGTTTCATGCAGCTGCTTGAGAAATTGCGTCGGCACGGTCACGGGACCGGCACGTGAACATGCTGCGCGGCGCGCCTGATCCGCGCGACGAAATACTCTCTGTGCTACCTGCGATGCGCGCTTTCGCGCTCAGCCTCGCACGCAATGCCAGTGTCGCGGATGATCTGGTGCAGGATACCATCGTCAAAGCCTGGAAAAGTTTCGACAGCTATGAAGCCGGAACGAATTTGCAGGCGTGGCTGTTCACGATTCTGCGAAATACCTATTATTCGGATTTGCGCAAATCGGTCCGCGAACGCAGCCATGCCGAAGCATATATCGCCCGTGCGGACACTGACGGGCCCGGGAACGACGGGCACATCGCCGTTTTGGATTTTGAAAAAGCATTCGCCAGCCTACCTGACGAACAGCGCGAGGCGCTTGTTCTGGTCGGTGCCAGCGGCATGTCTTACCAAGATGCCGCAATCACGTGCGGCGTGGCCGTTGGAACGATCAAAAGCCGGATCAACCGAGGTCGGAAACGACTGGCCGATCAGTTGGGGCGGACGGGCGACGGTAATCCCGCCTAACGCGGACCGCACGAGGCGAAGATGGGTCGGAATTTCCGGCAGATGAACATTAACTTGGGTAAGCGTATTCGCGAATAAGACCCCAGATAGTGTGATTGATATCCCGCAGTTCCGCTATCGCACCATCAATCCCCGCGACGGCGGCCACATCGACGGCCTGTGTCTGGCCCATCTTGATCGCGTCCTTTCGGTCTGCGATCCGCATCAGGATCGTATGCGATACCTCGGCATTTGAATCGAACGCATAGATGCAGTGGTTATAGCGATTGCGCAGTTGCCCGGCCTTTTGCACCCGCTCAGTCACACCAAGTATCGCCTTGCGCTCGGCTGCTGCGACCCGGCCCAGCTTGGCCATGCGCTGGACCAGATCAATCCGCGCACGCGATGTGTTCAGCGTCAGGAAAATGACCGTCGCCGTCTCCATGTCGACACGGGCCAGACCGCTGATCAAATGGATCAGAAGGCTTTCGGTATTCGTCCACGCATAGTTCAGCTTGCCCACCAACAGCAAGAAGGCGTCAAAGCTGTTGGTTTGTTCCGCACTCACCGCAGCGTATCTCCCTGTCTGACGGCGTTGGCCCCAAGATATGTCACAGCCGCCTCGGTCCGGTTCCGCACGCCCAGCTTTGCAATGATATGGTGGATGTGCAGCTTCACTGTGCTTTGGGACAAGGTAAGCCGCTCTGCGATGATCTTGTTCGGCGCACCTTTGGAAAGCAGCGCCAGCACCTGCGTTTCGCGCGCGGTCAGGCCCTGCATATCGTCGCTGCACATATTTGGATCGGTCGTCGCACCTGCCTCAGTGCTACCAGCCAACGACCCATTCCCGCGACTTTTCGTGCGGCCGCTTTGCTGGTCAAGCAAGATTTGCATTACATCGCCCGACACGTATTGCTCACCTGAAATCAACAGCTGAAGGATTGAGATGGTCGCGTCGACCTTCGTTCGCATCGGCAAAAAGCTAAGCTCCTCCAGATGGCGGAACCCGTCATCCGACGTCAAAACCCGGCGCAACTCGGCCAGGTTTTCATAGGCCAAGACAGCGCGCACTTTTGGCGCGCGGTCTTTGACTTGGCTCAGGCTGACCAATGCGCGTGCGCCAAAACCGCTGCCCATGATAATAAATGCAATGCGCTGCGGGTCTTCTGCGACGACCCGCTCGGCCTCTTCGATATGACGTGCGCACACGACGTCAAAATGCGCGACCTCGTCTCGAACCAGTCGCAGGTAAATATCGGAAAAGCAGGCGTGATCACCGACAAACAGAATAACAGGCAGATCATTTCCCATGTCACGCGGGCTAAAATTCTCAGTTCGCATCGATACCTCGCTTCCAATTTAATATTCACAAACAATGCCATCACCCAAAGGCGACTTGCCTGAGTTCAACATCAAAAAAACGGCTTTTGACGACGCCACCAAAATAAAGGCGCCATGATTAGGGTGCAGAATACGGCCAAAATAAGCCTGAACCGACCGCAATGTTAACACATTCACATTGAGCAGCCTAGAGAATCACAAAGAAAACAGGAAATCCGTTGGTTCATAACGGTTTGGACACCATCCAACGGTCTGTTTTTTGGCGGCGCGACCTAAGGGTGTAAACCTTTCGATCTATCAAACCGGCGAAACCTGACCCTTTGCGCCGACGACACCGCGAATCTGCCCTGCCCGTTCTGCCAGCTAGTCGATCACCCCGCGATGGTGCGAGGATGATCAGGTCACAGGCTTCGTGACGTTGCTGAAAAACAAGTGATCCGAAGCTCCAACAGATGTCACTGCGCCAGTCCTGAACTGGAAGTCGCGATATCCTTACGCCGCAACACGCGGTCTGTCTTGGTTCGGATCAGAAAGGGGGGCGAAACGTATCTAACCGTCTAAGCCAGATACACCCCGGTCCGCGCCTCATGGCGCACCGGATTTCAATGCAAACCTGCGTCTTGTCCAATGGCCACTTTATAGATGAGCAGTGGTCCGGCTGGCGCATCAGTGAAAGTCGAAAAAATGTCCACAAGAAACCACTACTACATGCCCTGGAACAACCAGGAACAGGACCAGCACCAAGGTCAGGCCGAAGCGCAGCTGCAAGGTCAGTTGCAAGGTCAGGGCCAGCATCAGAGCCAAAGCAGTGAAAACGAAAATGGCAATGAAAACGGCAATTTGAATGGTTCGCTGAACCTCAATGGCAATGCCAACGGCAACCTGAACTTCAACGAAAACGATGCCGCGAACAGTGCGAGCAACAGCGCGACCAACGCTGCGAACAACACAACCGACGTTCACACCGTCGTTGATACAGACGTCAGCGTCAGCGCAAACGTCGACCTGTCAGGCTATGCGCCAACGGACGATGATTTCGCAGACATCGACATGTCACACATGTCCGTTAATGACATTATCATGGCCAAGGGCGACGTGAACTACGATCCCGGCAACGAGTTGAACATGAAGGATATCCTGACGGATGCCCTGAATGGCGAAGGCAATGATTCCGGCACGATCAACGGTCAGTTCAATAACTTGGTCGACAATGACTCGCTGCACAATGCGACTGTCGGCGGCAGTCTGACACAGACCAACACGTCGTCTGGCGGCACTGCAACATCCGATGATGGCATCGACGCCGGGTCCGAGGATGGCGAAGGCGGCTTTGGTGGCTTCCCACACATGCAAAGTGGATTTGATGGCGGCCATGGCGGCTACGGAGACGATGACGATAACGGTCTGGACTCAGGCAACTGGGGCAGTTCCAACGGCGACGACGGCTATGTCTCTGGGCAGTCCATGTCTTCGGCAGCGTCCGCAATCGACACAACGGCGTTCAACCAGAGCATCGTGATGGGTGCAAACGTGTTGGGCAACACCGTTGATATGACCATCGTCGGTGGCAACATGACATCGACCTACGTCGGCGACGACAGCTCTGACGGAGCATAAGAAATTGCTCCCCGCCACGGCTGACCGTGGCGGGGACACTTCGCCTTAGGCATATGACCCAAACCAAGGGCCCCTGCCCCCCGAAACATCGTTGAACACATTGGTGATTCAGATGCCAATCGACAAAATTTCAGAGATCATTTCACATTTCATCGGCACCTTCGCAATCACCGACGGCGAAGGTCGGCTGCGCGAACAAACCGACGGGTTTCGTCACACCGCCGACGGCGACATCCCGTTTGAAGGCCACGACACCGCCACTCTCTTATTGCGTGCCGCTTATGAGGCTGTGGGACATGATCCCGGTCTCACTCCCTTTATGTTTTCCGCCCTTGCGCCGGGTTGGTTGCAAGATGCGGGCATGTCAGCCATCAGTAACTTGCCCACCGTTGTTTTCCGCCTGGCAGCACCTGACCCCGTGCATGCCGGACTGCTGCGCATACATGCGCCGCACGCGGATTCAGCCTTTAGTTTGGTACCGCCCCCACCGTCTGCGATTGCGGTCGTAAGCCACCAGATCAATATCATGTCCGACAATGATATTATGTTGTCGGGTGGCAATGCGGACTTCGTTGACCTTGCTGCATTTGATGCAAAACTCGGGGAACTTGTCTCGGTGGCTGACACGCTGACCCCGGCGGCAATGGGCAATCCCCTTACCGCGCTGCTTGATGCACCGGCCTATTTCGCGACGATAGCTGCCGATTATGCGGGCCGTGGTGAAACCGCCCCGCAGGATGCGACCGCTACAACGCTGTCGGGCAATGCGGTGCTGGGTACGACGATCAATGGCGTGGCCGCCGATGCGGCCCCCGATTTCATCGCATTGCTTCCACAGTATTTCCAAGACGACGATACCCAGTCCGACCCGGACGACGCGCCCCCGCCATTCACGGACATTGATGGCTCGGCTCACACCGCTGCGGCACTTTTTGACGTAGAGGATGGCCATTTCGTGAATGCGGGGGGCAACCTGATTGCGAACGAAGTTGCGATTGTCTCGCAGCCGGTCGATGCAGCAGTTATTGCGGTTATGGGCGACGTCGTATCGCTTGCGGCAATTTCACAGGTGAACGTCCAGCGCGACGTTGACAGCGGCCATAATGCGCCGGTTTCGCCAACGCAGGCCATCAACGCCGCAACCGTCGCATTACGCTCCAGCGTGAACGACGCGGCAATGGCAGAGCCCACCGACGTCCTGCCTGAAATCTGGGGTGTTACCCGCATCGAGGCCGATCTGATCACCGTGAATTGGCTCCACCAGTATAATTTCGTCACCGACAACGACTGCGCCCAGATTACGTTTTCGGGCGAAGACAGCTATCTCGACTTTGGTGGGAACACCGCCCTCAATCAAGTCAGCCTGCTTGAGTTCTGTCAGGGCTACGACCTGATTATCGTGGGCGGTCAGATGATCAACATGGCCTTGATCACGCAGACCAACGTATTGCTGGACGACGATCACGTCACCTATGATGGCGATTGGCCTGCAACCGTTTCGATTGGCGACAACCTGATTTTCAACAACGCCAATATCGACTTCACGGGCGTCGATACCTATACTGCGATGACCGACGCCTTTGCCAATGCGGGCAATGCCCTTGCCAATGGCGGCACGACGCTAGACGCGGCGGTCGCCCAAGACGCACTGTTCGCCGGGCATGAATACCTTAGCGTGCTCTACATTGCAGGTGACCTGATCAATGTCACATCAATCGAGCAAACCAATATCCTTGGCGATGCAGATCAGATCGGCGTCGAATTAGCCGCGCTGGAGGACCGCCCAGACGAACCGGACGGCCCACTGACCATCACCACAGGATCAAACGCGGTCGTGAACCTTGCCACGATTATGGAATACGGCATGGATTCAACCGTTCTGGTCGGCGGCGAGGTATACGATGACCTGCTGCTCTATCAGGCGTCCTTTATTGATCCCGATGCCGATCCGATTGGCGTGGCCACCGTGCCGCTAGCCAATGAAGCCGTCGCTTTTCTTGCAGACGATATGATGACCGATAGCGGTACTGCGGACACAACCTTTATTGCGCCGACCGATGACGCAGGCGCATCACCTGATGTGATGCAAACCGTCTTGGCGTGACCCCCCCAATAGATTTGCCGGAGGCACGACTTTGAAAGATCATGTTTTTACCAGTCAGCGCAACGCGGACGCCGATGGTGATGAGGCCAAGAGCCCGTTCACCCTGCAGCCACATATGCGGATTGACAAGACCGCCACTGACGGCCCTCAAAGCGGGGATATCATCGACCAGCCCGCCAATAATGCCGCGCCGCCCGCAGCGACTGGCAGCGGTGGCGGCAAGAACGGTGGCCCGACAACCCCGTTTCACAAACGTATCGGTCCTGATGGCTTTGCGGATGCGCTGAACATGGGCGTGCGCGCCGTGCGGCGTAACATCGCCTTTGTGATGCTGCTGACGCTGGGCACCAACGTCCTGATCCTGGCGATCCCGATCTATCTTTTCCAGATTTCGGACCGCGTGCTGACCAGCCGGTCGGTTGATACGCTGATCATGCTGACCGTTGTGATCGTCGGCGCGGTATTGGTGCAGACCATTCTGGATGCGTTGCGTCGCTTTATCTTGATGCGAAGCGCCGTAGAAGTCGCGGCAAGGCTTGGCGCCCCAATCCTAAGCGCAGCGGCGCATGCGTCGCTGCACGGCAATGGTCGCGAATATCAAACACTGGCCGACTTGCAGCAGATGCGCGGTTTCTTGGTGTCCGGCACGCTGATTTCGTTTCTCGACGTTCCGTTCGCACCGCTTTTCGTGATCGTCATCTTTATGGTTCACCCCCATCTGGGCAGTATCGTCATCATCACGTCGCTGGTGCTTTTGGTGATCGCCGTGATCAACCAAAAGATGACCGCCCGCCCCTTCGCCGAAGCAAATTCAGCCCAAAGCCGCGCGAACATGCATCTGGATTCCATGGCGCGCAATAGCCAGATCATCAACGCATTGGCCATGGTTCCAGAGGCCGTACGCATCTGGGGTAAAGACACGGCGACATCGCTGACCGCACAGGTTCATGCGCAGGATCGCAACATCATTTTCGCTTCGATGTCGCGGGCGGCGCGCCTGCTGACCCAGATCGGGATGCTGGGATGGGGGGCCAACCTTGCCATCCAAGGCGAGATCACAGGCGGTATGGTCATCGCTGCGTCAATCATCGCGGGCCGCGCACTTGCCCCCATTGAGGGGTCAATCGAAGGCTGGAATTCGTTTCTACTTTCGCGCGCCGCCTATGGCCGAATTGCCGATCTTATGCGCCGTTCGCGCAGCCGGTTCGAACGGCTGGTGCTACCCCACCCCGAGGGCCGGCTGGACGTCGAACGGCTGCTCTACGTACCCGGCGGCACCAAGCAGGTCGTCCTGAACGGGCTAAGCTTTCACCTGAACCCGGGCGAGACGTTGGGCGTGATCGGCAACTCTGGCGCTGGCAAGACGACGCTGGGCAAAATGTTGGTTGGGTCGATCCTGCCGACGTCGGGCAGTGTGCGACTTGACCTGATGGATCTGCGCAACTGGGACCCGCGCCAACTGGGCGAGTGTATCGGTTACGTCCCACAGGACGTACAGTTGTTCCCCGGGTCTATCAAAGACAACATTGGCCGTATGCGCGACGACGCCACCGATGCCGACATTCACCGCGCTGCTGTGCTGGCCGATGTCCACGAAATGATCGCCGCCCTGCCCCACGGGTATGAAACCGTTGTAGCCGCAGATGGGTCGCCCTTGTCTGGTGGACAAAAACAGCGGGTCGCACTGGCGCGCGCGTTCTTTGGCGATACCCGCCTTCTGGTATTGGACGAGCCGAATGCGAACCTTGATGCCGCCGGTGACCGCGCACTGGCCCGCGCGATCGAGCACGCCAAGCAAAGCAAGATCACCGTCGTGGTCATCACGCAGAAACCGTCACTGCTCAAGGTCGTGGATAAAATCATGATGATCGCTGACGGGAATGTCGCCCTGTTTGGTGTGCGTGATCAGGTTCTGCAAAAACTTGCCGAACGCAGCACGAATAATCAGGAGATTACAAAATGACCGTCCACTCTACTGCTGTGGTTCCTGCGAATTGGTATGACGAAGTGCCCCGCTCTGTCAGACGCCATGTTATGTTCGGGATCGCCCTGATCATCGCCGCCTTCGGGGGCTTTGGCGTATGGGCCACAACGGCCCCTTTGGCCGCCGCCGTCATTTCACAGGGCAGCTTTATCGCCACAGGCCGCAACAAGATCGTCCAACACCTTGAGGGTGGCATCATCCAGGAGATCTATGTCAGCGAGGGCGACGCCGTCGCCGCAGGGCAAGTGCTTGTCCGGCTGGACGAAACTGCGGCGCTGGGACACGAGCGGGAACTGTTCCTGCGCCAGATCAGGCTCGAGGTCGCGCGCACCCGCTTTCAGGCGGAATACGAACAGTTGGACGCGTTGGTCTATCCCCCACATCTGGCCGCCCTGCGCGCCGACCTGGAAGTTGCGATGATGATGGACAGCCAAACCCTGGCTTTTCAGGTATCCATGCAGGGTCTGCAAAATGATGTGGCGTTGCTGAACCGCAGCATTGATGCGCTGACTATCCGCTCCAGCGGCTATGCCAGTCAACTATCTGCAACCCAGCTACAAATGTCTTTGATGGCCGAGGAATTGGCAGACAAGACCACCCTCCTCGACAAGGGCCTGATCCGGCGTACCGACGTAAACGTGATCCGCCGCGCCATGGCCGAAGCCGACGGTCAGATCGGACGCCTTGCCGCAGAGATCGACGAAATCGAAGAAGTTCGGGGGCGCTATGCCGCGCAGATTGAACAAACGTTGGGTGAACGCCGGGATGCGGCTCTGGACGAGTTGCAGAAAGTTGACGCTGAACTGGACGGCATCCGCGAACAAGTACGCACCGCTCAGGCCATCCTGAACCGGGTCGAAATCACGGCCCCCGTGTCGGGCACAATCGTCAGGCTCTATTATCACACAGCCGGTGGCGTCGTCGAAAGCGGCAAGGCTATCGCCGAAATCCTGCCTGCAGACGAGCCTTTGATCATTGAAACGCAAATTCCGCGCACCGATATCGACAGCGTCCAAATTGGGTACCCTGCCACAATCCGGCTCTCAGCCTTAAATCAAAGGACAACGCCGGTTTTAGCCGGTACGGTCTACTACGTTTCCGCCGATACGGTATCGAACGCTGGCGATAGCACGGCGCAAGAAGTCTATGTTGCACGCATTTCCATCGCATCGGACGAGCTGTTGCGCGTACCCGGCTTTTCGCCCACACCCGGCATGCCCGCTGAAGTCATGATACAAACGGCAGAGCGGACTTTTGTGCAATATCTTGCCAAACCGATCGTCGATAGCATGTCCCGCGCCTTTCGCGAGCAGTGACGGCCTGTCACGGCTTTGTCGCGCAAATCGGGTAAGGGGATTCATCTCGCGAAACCAGCGTGATAGCTGGAGGGCATGAGCAACTGACCGCCAACAAAGGACAAGACCACGAATTGGCCTTCGTCCCCCGGCGGCACATACAGCAGGTCTATGACCAGCGTCATCAACGATATGTCGTACCGCCCTGCCCCACCTCCCTGCGCGCAAAACCCCCCTCCAGGCCTTTCAAGCGCGGCCTGACGGAGCCGGTCGTTGCCAAATGGGTAGAGAGGCGGTGATGTGATGTAGCCGTCACTGCATTCAGACTGTCAGCGGCATGATTGATCGGGTTATAACGGTGCTTGTGCGCGATCAAATTGGCCATAGTCACGACGTATCTTGTAAATTGCAGCCTGCTCCAGCCCCGGTGTGCTGATCTGCGCCTTGAGCAGTTTCAGGGCTGCAACCGATCCCCTCACGCTCGCCAAAGCAACAAATTGTTTGTCATGGTTCATACTCTTGAAACCGGCAAACGCAGGGATGGCGGGTGGTTGCGTACCATAAAGCGCCACAACATGGGCCGTGTCAGATGCAGGTAAGGCCGGATCAATTGAACGGGGCGCGTTGTGTTGCCAATGCAGAATGCGTTCGCCCACGCGGATCCGGTAGTCGGCAAAATGTACGCGGCGCCCAGCCGATTGTGATTTGCGATGTGTCGCATCAGCGCGCCAGGCGATAATGTCCTCCTCGCTTTCCCAAAGTTGGTGCGACAGCAACAAACCGTCGTCGTCGAGCGCGGCATAGCGATCAAGAAATGCAAGGCCGGTGTGGCGTGCGAGGACCGGACGCAGCAGGGCCACATGTTCAAAATAATGTTCCAGATGACCCGGATGGGGGCGCACCTCGAAAAACAGCGCATGCATGTCGCGTTCCCCTTTTTCAAAATCCAAAATATGCAGGCGACCCAAGAATGCTGCGCGGAACGGGCAGCTAAAGCGCGGGTGCCCCTGAGGCCAGTCATCACTCAGGATATACTCCGGAACGGCGTTTCTCAACGGGCAAGTGCAGGCCCGAAGAGCCCCACCAGACCCGGGGTCTGGCGCAATGCCAAGATCAAACCATCCTCAGCGTCCACACCCGCTGAAACCATCCTACCGCCTTGGCGGACCTGTTGCTCACGATCCCGCATGTGCCGGTATTGCGCGGCGCCGTGGCGCCGTGGCTGTGTCGGCGGCGCTCGGCCACTTCGCCCTGAGCGGCCAATATGCGATACATCGTGCGGATCGAACACAGGTAGGTTCCCTCATCCAGCAAGGAGGCAAAGATTTCGGTGGGTGTTTGATCCGCAAAAC
>Ga0208544_10001448_pt1 | contig 16350 bp, 11 predicted proteins | sample DEB08_DNA_9_FD_184526 | JGI IMG/M metagenome (GOLD analysis project Ga0208544, IMG submission 184526) | Aqueous microbial communities from the Delaware River and Bay under freshwater to marine salinity gradient to study organic matter... | ecosystem: Environmental > Aquatic > Marine > Coastal ... | reverse complement strand
ACCTATTTTCTGCTGGTACTTGAACCTACCATAGCTCTTTTTTATACCTTTATGGTATCTTTTTTCTTTCCAAATTTTCAAAGAACTACGACTGTATTTTGTTGCAATTTTTTAGGGTAGTTATGAACTGATGATTATGCTAATACGAATACTACGGGAAAAGATCAAGAGGGCATTCTTATTGGAAACCCACCAGGAAGAGTCGGTGTCTTTGATATGAAAACCAAAGATGAAGATTGGGAAACGCTTTTTTTTCAAGAGCATACCGCAAATGAATTTGCTAAATGGTTTAATTTTAAGGTTTATTTGACTTACAAAGATTCAGCCATAGTTGTGGAACATATAATCATTAATGAAAAAACAATCAACCCTGCTCCTATATCTATTAGGCAGCAAGAATGGTCTAATAATCTTCGCTTAGGGTTAAAAGCAGATGACCTCGTCCAAGGTTTTATTATCACTACTAATGCTAAACCTTACAATTTTGATGTCGATACCGATTGCATTGATAACGGCATAGACAACTGCCCATCTATCACCAATCAAGCCCAAACAGATAGCGACGAAGATGGTGTAGGAGATGCCTGTGACAACTGCCCTAACATTGGTAATGCAGACCAAGCAGATGATGACGGAGATGGAATTGGTAATCTTTGCCAAACTGCCGCAGGAAATAATGCAGGGATGACGATTGACAATGGTGACATAACGATTATGAGTAGTTTTAGAGGCGTCATTCTAAGTTCACCCAATGGAGATTGTTATCGAGTAAAAGTAACCGATGATGGCGTATTAAAAACAGAACCTGTAAATTGTGGTGGAGTAAATAGTTTGGCTAATTCCGAAAAACCTCAAGCAAAGCAATATACGCCTCAAGCATCAAATAATATTCCTCCAAAAACTACCCCTACCAACCCAATTAATGAAGCAGTAGCTAAGCAATTAGCGTTACAACAAGAACTTATTACTACGCTACAACAGCAAATAGCCACTTTAAATGATGGCATAGAACAATCCTTAAATAACCATCAACAAAAAACACATAAGCATCTATTGGTACTTGAACAAGAGGCTATGTTATCACAGAATTTACCGAATCCATTTTATCAAAATACTATCATTTCTTATTTCATACCTGCTGATATAGAAAAAGCAATAATTAAAGTCATGTCTATAGAGGGAAAGGTTTTGGCAAATATGGTAATCCCTGAAAAAGGTAAGGGGCAGTTAACCATTCAAGCCAATGCTTATCCTGCTAATGCTTATTATTACAATTTAGTTTTAGATGGTCAAATCTTTGAAACTAAGAAGATGGTTTTGACCAGATAGTACATTATTATTAATCGCATTAAAAAAGCCAATCTAGCATTTCTAGATTGGCTTTTTTAGTCATAAAACTGAATTTAAGTTTACCGCTTCTTCCGCTTCCCTTTAGCCCGCGTCGGCGCAACTTTAACTACAGGTTTTACCGCTTTTACTGGTTTAAAATCCTTAATTTCTTGAAAATAAGTATAGCCCATAAAGCCAAGTAAACCTATAAAACTTAATAAAATCAACAAAGAAGAAATCATTGAAATAGTGACGCCTGTATAATAAGCATCTGGTTCAAATTTAAACTCTATTTTATGTTGGCCTGCGGGAATTCGCATTGCACGTAGGATATAATTCGCTCGAATATGGTCCGTTGGTTGACCATCAATGTAGGCTTTCCAACCTTTGTTTGGACCGTACCAAACCTCGGAAAATATGGCCAATTGTTCACTAGTTGTATTAGCTGTATAACTCAAATAATTAGGGGTATAGTCTGTTAATGCAATTGTCCCACTTTTAGTCGGGTCAAAGCTGCCTATATAATTATTGAACTCGCTGTCTAAGACAATAGCTTCTGTAGCAGGATTTATAGAACTAAGCGCATCTACCTCTTCATTCGGTGTAGCTACTTTTCGAATAGATTCGATAAACCAAGCATTCCCTAATGCGCCAGGATTTTGTTGTAATTGTTGATCTCTAGTGATAAAATATTTAGCATTCAACATATCAAAAGTACCTTGCGTGCCTTTAGAAAAATGTCGGTCAATTAAATCTTGGATACGTTGTAATTTTGCAGGGCTGTAACCACCAATCGTATTGTGAAAGTAAGAAGTTTTAGAACTTTCAAAAGTACTAACAGACATGTCTAAGACTCTATAATTGCCTCTTTTTCGAACATTGTCCATATAATTGCCGCTCTTTCGAATATTGTCAGGCGTTCCGTAATTAATACCTTCTGCCGCAAAAATTTGCTGATCTACTGGTCGAGGTTGGTAATTATTGGCATATTGAGAAGGCGTAACAAAAGTATCGTTGTCTAAATATCGTTTACCCACGCCCCACATATCAAAAAGGATTAAGACGCCTAATCCTGCAATAAGGATTAGTTCTTTTATTTTATTCGTTAAAAATGCCCAAATTAGTCCAGCACTAGCCGCAATTAAAGCAAACGACCGAATGCCATCCCCTCGCATCAATGACTTTCTATCTGCAATCACTGCGTCGACATTCCAACCACCTTGTTGCAAACGACCGTCCACAGCTCCAGCAAAATCAAATATACTTGGGCCTACTAGTCCAAAAAACAAGGCCAATCCGCCCGTTACACCTGCTGCTATTTTTAAGGCTTTCATCCCAGCCGTTTTATCCACTTTTCCAGATAATACTGCGGATAGTCCGAGTATTCCTAAAAGAGGGATTAAGAGTGCCGTGATACTTAAAATAGAACTCGGCGCTCTAAATTTATTATATAAGGGTACAAAATCATAAACCAGATGATTAAGACTAGCAAAATTTTTCCCCATAGACAAAAGCAAGGTCAGAAAAGTAGCCGCAATTAACCACCATTTTACAGCACCCTTCACCGTCATTGCTCCCAACAAAAACAAAAAACAGAAAATAGCTCCCATATAGGCAGGGCCACTGGTAAAGGGTAATTTCCCCCAATATAAACTAGCCGCTGGCACTTGCGCTCCTTTTTTTCGCATATCTTGAGCAATGGCAGAGGACGGCGCAATTTTTTCATTAGACGATCCTCCTACCGCTCCAGGCACTAACATGGCAGCTAAATCCATTGCCCCATTACTCCATTGCATCGCATATTGCCAATCTAAACCTTTTACTTCACTACTACTTCCTGTATTCGTATTCGTCGCCGCCAAAATAGGCTCTCCTCTCATGGTGTCTTTACCATAATCATAAGTTGTCCATAAATAAGAAGCAGAAGATAATACCGCTAATAAAAGGGCAATACTTAAAACGCCTCCAATCTTCATTAATTCCGCAACTTCACCTTTCTTCACAAAAGAAACTGCCTCAATTAATACATAAATCAGCATACAAATCCCCAAATAATAGGTCATCTGCGGGTGACTAGAGTTTAAGTTTAAAGCCATGCCGACCGCAAAAATAACGCCACCTAAAAGGTGTTGTTTTCTGAATACCAATAGGGTGCCTAGGATGACTGGTGCAATATGATAAATAGTTCTTATTTTTGTCATGTGTCCCGCTTCAAAAAGCACCAAATTATTTGTCGATAGACCAAAACCAACTGCTCCTGCAATAGCCAACCAAGGATTTACCCCCAATACGACCATTAACAAATAAAACCCTAACATCAAGGCATTAAAATAACCAATTGGGCGAGCTAATCCTAAGTTTTCGATTTTTTCTAGAAGACCAATTTTATTTCCTCCTGCCGAAGAATTAATCGTATAAACAGGCATTCCTCCAAACATAGAATTCGTCCACAGAGAAGTTTCTCCACTCAATTCTTTGTACGCATTGGCTTCTTCTGCCATCCCTAAATAAGAAACAATATCTCCTGATTGTACTACTTTTCCATTTAGTTGCGCATTAAAATAGGCGATATTCACCACCAAAAAAGTTAATATAGCTATAATATGTGGTAATGCTTTTTTAAATAATAGTTGACCCATTGAATCGGTATTTGTCTAAAATGAGGTTTAAAATTTCGCCCAAAGATAATAGAATATTCTACTATGTAAAGGACTGATCTGGTTTACAATCTCAATTTACGATAGGAAAGGTTAAAGGTTGGTTAATTGCTTTAAACATTTTAGGAAAAATCCTTGTTAGAGCGATGCACTAAACTAAAAATGGGGAATCGTTGCGAACGATTCCCCATTTTTAGTTTAGATTCCGATAATTTAAATCTTTTTATCCATCAAATCCGCCAACTTCACCGCCTCATAAGCATTCAAAATCCGCCCAGAAAGACATAAATCGGTAAAAGGTACTAAAGTTGGTTCAGAACCTGGTGTCATTACCTTAAAGTCAATTTTCGTACCTGATTTCATGATGATTTGCTTGACTTGATTTGCCGACAATTTTGGGTAATAAGAACGAATTAATGCGACTACGCCAGCAACCGCAGGGGCAGCCATAGAAGTACCACCCATTGCTCGGTATTTCCCACTAGGTACAGTCGATAAAATCGTCACACCAGGAGCAAAGATATCTACATTTTTCTTTCCGTAATTAGAAAAAGCTGCAGGTAAAGATTCATCGTAATTATAAGTATTCGCACCAACTGTAATGACATTATTAGCAATTTCTGCTTTATCATATTCAGGGGTGTCATTCGGAAAGTTAGGTGCGACATCAATATTTTCTCCGCTATTTCCAGAAGAAAGTACGATAACGACATCTTTTTCTGCCGCATATTTAATGGCTTCATGCACCCATGCTGCTTTTGGGGAAAAACTTTTCCCAAAACTAGCATTGATTACTTTTGCTCCATTATCTACTGCATAGCGAATGCCTAAAGCTACATCTTTATCATATTCATCTCCTTTCGGCACTACTCTTAAAGACATTATTTGTACATTGTCTGCAATGCCTTCTACGCCTTCTCCATCTCTAGCAGCACCAATAATACCCGCTACATGACTGGCATGTGCTTCGCTATTGTCTGAGTTTTTTACATTACTATTGCCATATACTTTAATGGTATAATCATAAGGGTCCGGTTGTCCTTTTCTAGCATTAAAATCGACATTATAATAAGAACCAGAACCAGTAAAACTATCGGCTACTTGCTTCGCCAATTTTTTATATAATTTATAATCAGCCATTTCTGCGGGTGCAATCTCTCCCATTTTTTTATCGCCAAATTGTGCTTTGAACATCCGAACCATTCGGGTCATTTCTAGATTTTCATCATAAGTATCTCCCAAAAAATTCCAACCATTAATATCATCGACAAAACCATTCCCATCATTATCTTTACCGTCCACTGGCTCATCTGTATTGGTCCACATAACAGGTTTTAAGTCTTGGTGGTCAATATCAATGCCTGTATCCGTTACGGCTGCAATAACGGTTGTACTCGTTTTTCCAGCTAAAAACTCATAAGCTTTCGCTAAACTAATCCCAGGAATAGTATCTGTTGCCAAATCTGCATGTCCCCATGCTTGCAATTGCACTGCAGTCAACCGATTAGATTTAGCAGGCAAATTCAAAACCGTATCATTAATATCAGGTACTGCTAATTTTTTAGTCGTATTACAACTAAACAAAAAGCATAAAGAAAGCGCCAATAAATAAGATTTTCTTAAGTCATTCATAGAAAAATAAATATATTAAAACTGAAAAAGAAACGCTAAAGAATTTCATTTGTTCAAATTTTCTAGAAGGTACTTAGCTATGCCAAATCTTAAAGATTTGGCATAGCTTTTACTATCGGGAAAGCCAATGACCAGATGAATTCACTTAGCACAAAAAAAAGAATCTGAAAAATAAAATATTTAAAATAAAATAAGGCAATATCTAGCAAATTCCTTATTAATTATGGTGTAATTACGACGAAAAAAAGGAAATGGTTGATTTTATAAGTAAAATAATTTTTACGTCTTTTTACGTCTTTTTTCAAACTTGACCATCTTATAATTGTAACGCAAACAAAATTCATTAAAAATCATCCATTACACCTTGAGAGATTTTGAGTACATAGCAGAGTTAGTTGACCGAGTAAAACAAGCCGATTTGTTAGCGATGAAGGTGTTGTACAATGAGTTTGCTAGAGAAATGTTGACCGCTAGTCATCGAATCACCCAAAATCTATCAGATGCCGAAGATATTATCCAAGAATCTTTTATGACCTCCTACGAAAAAATCCAAAATGCTGAGAAAATAATTGCTGCCAATAATAATCTAAATATTAAGCGTTTTGAAATGATTAATGGTATTTTTAGAATGGATAGAAATTCTGTAGTTTTAGAAAACGGTAAAACATTTAACCTTGAAAAATTGGAAATAACTAGCAATCCTTACCATTCCTAAAAATCATAATCTAGATGTTAAATTAGAGAATATGAATTTAGAAGTAGAGGAATTAGATGGCTATTTAAAAATTGGAAGTACGGGAGGAAGCTAAAAAGCTCAATAATTTAGAAGCTAATTTAATGTTTGGGAATGTAGAAGTCTTAGAGGTAAACAAAGCGATTATCAATGTGCATATAAGTCAGGTTACAATAGGAAAAATTAATGAATTAACGCTAGGTTCTACTCAAATTGCGATTGAACAAACTTTAGGTTTGCTATTTACAAGAAGCGTAAGTGATTTATCTTCTCAAAGTACCTATAAAATTGATACCGTTACCATTTTAAAAATTCAAGAATCTAAGAACGATAAATTTATACTTTGAAAAGTAGATAATATTGAATCTCTTTATTCCTTCTTTAGAAAACGATATTTTTGGTAGTCAAACCTTACTAAAAGGCAATAAAGAAAAAGCAGGAAAAATCAATATTCATTGTAATCAGTGCAAAGTAAAATTTAATGAATAAACAATTGATGTTGGACGGCTGTAAAACGGTCGTCCATTTTTGCAACAATTCGTCAAATTAAAACAAAGTCTTTCTAAAAATTGAAAATTGTGGAATGTAATTAAATCCGAATCCGCCCTACTCCACTATACACATTAAATCGTTCTCCTCTCAAAAAGCCAATCAAGGTCATCCCATTTTCTTCTGCTAATTCAATCGCCAAGCTAGAAGGGGCGCCTACTGCGGCAATAATTGGAATACCAGCCATCATTGCTTTTTGCACCAATTCAAAACTAACTCGACCGCTTAGCATTAAAATTTGTGCTCTTAGTGGAATAAGGTCCTTTTGCAAACAATTTCCTATTAATTTATCAACTGCATTATGTCTGCCAACATCTTCTGCGTAATCTAATAATACGCCCGTTGGTGAAAATAAGCCAGCAGCATGAATACCACCTGTTTCCTCGAAAACAGATTGGCTTCCCCTAAGCAACTTGGGTAATTCTAGTAAGACTGAATAGTCAATTTTAGGCAAATCTTTCTGCGGAAAAAAACAAGCTGTTTTTGCTAAAGTTTCAATAGATGCCTTTCCACAAACACCACAACTAGCAGTGGCATAAAAATTACGATCTAAGGCAGTTAAATCAACTTTAGTTGTCTTTAAAAATTTGACTATCAATATATTAATCTCTAATTGCTCTATTGCTTCAATTCCACTTTTAGATGCAATAATGCCCTCTGCCAATAAAAATCCCAATGTTAATGCAATGTCATTCCCAGGTGTTCGCATGGTGATGGCTAAATTTTTCTTTTGCCATTTATTATTAAAAAAATACTGTATCCGTATTTCTAACGGTTCTTCTACCACTACCCTATCGGAAGTAAGGCGATGTTTCCCATCATCCACCTTAAATATACGTTTTTCACTTACTGCGCTTGAAAAGACTTCCATCATCGGAACTTATTTTAATAATATTGCTTTATTTATTTGCCTATCAATAACCATTGAAATGGTATGCTTTTTAAAAGAAAGCCTTATTTTTGCAAAATATCATTTATTCATAGAAACTATGAACTATAATCCCGATAACTATCAGGAGAAAGATGCACTTAATAATCGTACAAAATTAACCTTTTTAGAAATAGCAAATGGTAAAAATTGGAGATGTCGAATTAGGAGAATTCCCGCTATTACTAGCGCCTATGGAAGATGTAAGTGATCCACCCTTTCGTGCTTTATGCAAAGCACAAGGTTGTGATATGATGTACACAGAATTTATTTCTGTTGAAGGATTGATAAGAGATGCAACTAAAAGTGTGCAAAAATTAGATATTTATCCTGAAGAACGGCCGATTGGTATACAAATTTTTGGGGCAGAGATTGATTCTATGATGCGAGCCGCAGAAATCGTAGAGGAAGCAAAACCAGAAGTTTTAGACATAAATTTTGGTTGTCCTGTCAAAAAAGTAGTTAGCAAAATGTGTGGTGCAGGTATTTTGCAGGATATACCTAGAATGGTCAAGTTAACGGAACAGGTGGTAAAATCTACGAATTTACCTGTAACCGTTAAAACTCGATTAGGTTGGGATGAAAAGACCCAATTTATTGAAGAGGTAGCCGAGCGTTTACAAGATGTGGGCATCAAAGCGTTGTCTATTCATGGTCGGACTCGTAAGCAAATGTATAAAGGGGAAGCAGACTGGACAAGAATTGGTAAAATAAAAGAAAATCCGCGCATTAAAATTCCTATTTTTGGCAATGGAGATATTAAGACTCCACAGAAGGCAAAGGAATATCGAGAGCGATATAATGTAGATGGAATTATGATAGGGCGGGCAAGTATTGGGTATCCTTGGATTTTTAGAGAAATCAAACATTACTTTAAAACAGGAGAAATATTACCGCCGCCTACCGTTGCAGAAAGAGTTGCTGCTGCCAAACAACATTTTGCACATTCTATTGAATGGAAAGGACAAACATTAGGGATTTTAGAAATGCGGAGACATTATACTAATTATTTTAGAGGATTTCCTCATATCAAACCTTATCGAACGAAACTAGTAACCAGTCATAATCCAGAAGAAATTTTGGACGTTTTTAATCAAATCGAAGAAAGATATTCGGAGGTTATGAGCAGTTAAGTAGTGTGACAAAATAAAGAAAAGCTAACTCTTTTTGGGATAAATAATCCAAATTATTTGTAATTTTTGAAAATTGAAAATTACAAATTGAAAATCACAAAATATTGGTCTTTAACATACAACCACACGAGCGAGAAATTTTCACTTTAATCGAGCAAACTGCTACCGAATTAAACTACCCTACTTTTGTGGTAGGTGGCTATGTTCGGGATCGATTATTAGCACGACCTTCCAAAGACATGGATATTGTCTGTGTGGGTAATGGCATTCGCTTAGCGCAAAATGTCGCCTCTAGAATGCGCCCTATACCAAGAGTCGTGGTTTATAAGCGATTTGGAACAGCTATGTTGAAGTGTAAAGATTTGGAGATAGAATTTGTCGGAGCAAGAAAAGAATCTTATCGCCATGATTCTCGCAAACCGACTGTAGAAGAAGGCTCTTTGGAAGACGACCAAAATCGTAGAGATTTCACTATTAATGCTCTAGCCGTTGGCCTGACGGGATCAAGCTTTGGACATATTATTGACCCTTTTGGCGGCTTAGCACACCTTGAATCTAAAATCATCAAAACACCGCTAGAGCCAGGTAAAACTTTTTCGGATGATCCTCTGAGAATGTTACGTGCTATTCGGTTTGCGACACAGTTAGGTTTTGCTATTGAACCCAATACTTATCAAGCATTATCTAAATACAAGAATCGAATTAATATTATTTCTAAAGAACGGGTCATTACAGAAATTAATAAAATTATTTTAAGCCCTACTCCTTCTGTAGGTTTTAAAATGTTGTTCGATACCGGTTTATTAAAAATTATTTTTCCTGAGATGGCGGCTTTACAAGGCGTCGAATTCAGAGATGGAAAAGGGCATAAGGATAATTTTTACCACACTTTAGAAGTATTAGATAATATTTGTAAGAAAACCGATAATTTATGGTTGCGTTGGGCAGCAATCATGCACGATATTGCCAAGCCACCTACCAAGCGATTTGAACCTAAACATGGATGGACTTTTCATGGACATGAAGCTTTAGGCGCCACTATGACGCCTCGTATTTTCCGTCGATTAAAATTGCCGATGGATCATAAAATGAAATATATTCAAAAATTGGTTCGTTTGCATTTACGACCTATTTCCTTGACCAAAGAAAATATCACCGATTCTGCTATTCGTCGCTTACTTTTTGAAGCAGGCGAAGATTTAGAAGATTTGATGATATTATGTGAAGCGGATATCACTTCTAAAAACCCAAAGAAAGTAGCTCGATACTTAGCTAATTATGAACTAGTTAGAGATAAATTAAAAGAAATTGAGGCAAGTGATAACATCCGTAATTGGCAACCACCAATAACAGGGGAAATAATTATGGAAACCTTTAATATTACGCCATCTAAGCAGGTTGGTATTATTAAAAATGCTATTCGAGAAGCTATTTTGGATGGGGTGATTAGTAATAATTATGAAGAAGCTTTTGAATTTATGTTGACAGAAGGCGCAAAATTAGGGATGAAAAAGGTATAACCTATCTAACTACAGAACAAAAATAATAATTCGCCATCCCGCACCTTTTATTCCTAAAGGAAGGCTCGCCTGTGGATAGATTTCTCCTTTAGGAGCTAGAGGTGAGCGAAGGAAATTTATATTTTCCAACGTTTTGTCCTGTACTTAGATTATCCAATTGTACAAATCTGCTCAAATCAAGAATAAATGATTAGAATCGCTTTATTTTCAATAATATTATCCGCTATCTCTTTTAATGCGAGTGCACAAGATGATTTATATAATAAAATAGATTCCTTACCCAAAATAGCTTTAGATAGTACCAAAACCAAACGTAAAGGAAGACTAAAAAACTTCTTTAAACAAGATTATCCTTCTCCCAAAAAAGCAGTACTATTAGCTATTGCTCCAGGAATGGGACAGATTTACAATAAAAAATATTGGAAATTACCTTTAGTTTATGGTGCGCTGGGTGGCGTTATTTACGCTATCCGATTCAACACCAATGAGTATAATACCATGATCCAATCTCTAGCTATAAGAAATGGCGAGATAACGGGAATTGAGGACCCTATTGATAGTAGCATTCCAGACAATGCCGTAGAAGCACAACGAAATGCTTCTGATAAGAATCGACAACTATCTTGGATTGGCTTAATTGGCTTCTATTTAATTTCCGCAGGAGATGCTTTTGTAGATGCCCACCTAAAAGATTTTAATGTCGATGATGATATTAGTTTTCAACCTATTTTTGAAACGGGTTTTAATAATCAGCCAGTAATTGGTTTGGGAATCCGTATTCCTTTAGGGAAATAGACAGCTAGCCAAACTAACCAAAAAGCATATTCCTAGCCTTCGATAATCTAATAGCTTTCACTTTTCTACCCAAAACAATCACCTGCTTGTTCTGTTCCCAATCTTCCTTAAAATTTACAGGAGCGTGATTGGTAATATTGTATTCAATACTAGGTAATAAATTTTCAAAGTTTCGGTCATTAGCCGCAAGTAATAGATGCGTTTCTCTAGCTGAAGGTGGTAAAGAGAAGAGTTTTTTTAAGGTATATATATTTAATAAAATTTGGTCTCGCACATTTTCTTCCCATTTATGGTCAACTGCTTGACGCAATAACATCGCTTGATAAGCAGCGCCTACACAAATATCTTCCAATGTTCTAAATGGTTTTGTATATTGACTAAAGCCATCCCCTTTTAAGATTTGGTCAGCAGTTATTTTAGTATTATTGAGTGCTAATTTTCCATGCTTTACGTCCCGCATAAAAGCTAATTCAAAGTCAGTAATTTTAATATTATTAGCATTGCTAGGAAGATGTACCATTTTTAGTAATGGTCTATCATTGACTACTATTTCCGTTTTACACAAAACCAGTAAATGAGCAACCTCAGAGCCTGCCGTAATGTATGTTTTCAAACCATTTATCTGATGGTTGGTTAGGGTGGTTTGAATAGCTTTTGGATGACTTCCTTTTTCTTCGCTAACACATAAGGCTTTAAATTCATTAGGTGCAATAGTAGGAAACATTTTTTCTAAAGCTGCCTGATAACCCGCCATAAAAGTAAAACTGAATTGTTGGCACGTAAACCCACCAATAATCGCTTTATCAATTGGTAATTCCTTTTTTGTGAAATGATAGTAATCTATAGACCAATCGTTTATGGTGTGATATAATTTCAAAGGGCGTTCTTTACTTATTTCTAATAATTGCTGAATCATTTTTATATTACTCTTTTCTTAAAAAAATTAATCTCCTTTAAGATTCTAGAAGACAGAAGTCAGACCATCAATTACATTGACTGTCAGAAGTCAGATTAGAGACCAATCCTAAATATTAGCCGACATTCCCACAGTCGCCTAAAAGCAAATAAAAAGGGCTTGTATGAAATTCATACAAGCCCTTTGTCATTAATAGTTGAGCGTAATAGGTTACTGCTCTACCACTACTAATTTCTGATATTTAGAACTGCCGTTATTATCAACAACGCCAATTACATAAACACCAGCTTCGCCCATTGGGCTTTCAAGGCTTACTACGCCTCTTTCCCCTGTGACTACCTTCTCTAGAATTAGGCTATTATTAGGACCGTAAAGTCTAATAACACCGCCTTCTTCAGAAGAGAATTGGTAATTTAAGCTTGGGCTTACCGTTAAGCTAATTGGATTAGGATAGACATCAAACTGAGTTTGCGCTCTTCCGACAATATCGGAATTGAGTGTTCCCAAAGTCAAATAATCATAATTTCCTGGTTGAATCGCTTCATTGGTAGTAATAGAACCCGCAGAAAAGTTAGCTATCTCAGATCCCATTTGATTATGAGAAGAAGATTGGTCTAACGTAAACCGATCAATCGAAGATGGGATTAACTCCCACTGATTGCCTCTCCATCCAATAATCGTCAATCTGTTTAAATCACTTTCTGTTAAAGATTCAATATTACTTGCCGCATCCCAAGTTAAAGTCACTTGTGTTCTTGATGCTCCATCAACATCCCAGTACTCTACCTCACTAATTTGAGAGAGCAATGGTTCTATTTTTGCAGTACCCTTTTCATTGATAAAGCTCGGGTTGTTATCGTAGTATGCTGCACTTGTACGAGCTGCTCCAGAAATCGCAACTGGTCTAAATTTACTGTTTGCCCCTACAGGGAAAACAAAAGACTCGTTATGATAAACTTTCACATAGCCGTCTACATGCTGCATATCCGATGCACCCACCCAACTACTACCGTAACTAAAGTTGATATATCCTTTTTTGTTTTCTCGCTCAGTTGCGACAACACCAGGATAAATACCATTACTTCCATCATGAAAAGTATGCTTATTAAAAATAGAAATTGATGCGTTATCAGGAACATAAATCTCTCCAAAAAATTTGGAAGATTGGGCATTTACTTGAAAGCTCATAGCTAATAATAAAGCCAAACCTGATAAAATATTTTTCATTCTAAGCATATTAATATTTTTAGAAAACACTAAATAAAAACAATTAACCTCAAAATGTCCTCGAAAGAACATGGTTGGAGGAGGTCCGAAAACCTCCTCCTGATTATGTTTTATTTAGAAGAACAATGAATAGTAGAAACTGAATGTATCAGACCATGCTGTTTCGCTGTCCATTCTCACGATATTTACTGTAACAGATTTAGAAGTAATTTTCTTAATATTAATTGAGAAGTTTACTTTACATCTTGCATCATTACCAGAGAATCTATTAATTGCTTGTACAAAATTGATTAATGCCGTCTGGTTAATATCATCAAATCGGTAGGTAACAATCATACCTGCATGATTCCCATTACCAGGTGCACTTTTACCATCAATTGAATACGAAACTGTTTTAAAGCAATCGTCTTGAAATTTGCCTAAGTGAGATACTTCTACTTTATCCCATGCTGGAATCAAGAACTCTCCTTTCTTAGCATTGACACTGCCTGCAACACCTTGTGGACCTGCTGGACCTGCTGGACCTTGTGGTCCTCTAAATCCTGTTGCTCCTTGTGGACCTGTTGCTCCTGCTGGACCTGCAACACCTGCTGGGCCTTGTGCTCCTGCTGGACCTACTGGGCCAGTCGCTCCTTTCGCACCTGTTACGCCTGCTGCACCTGTTGCGCCTTTTGGACCTTGTGGTCCTTGTGCACCGTCAGCTCCTGCTGGACCTGTTGCTCCTGCTGCGCCATCAGCACCTGCTGGGCCTTGTGGACCTGCTGCACCAGTATCGCCTTTAGGACCTGCTGGACCTTGCGCTCCATCAGCTCCGTCAGCTCCTGCTGGGCCTTGCGCACCAGTATCACCTTTAGGGCCTACTACGCCTGTACTTGGTCCCGCTGGACCTACTGGACCTTGAGCACCAGTATCACCTTTAGCTCCTGTTGCTCCATCAGCACCTGCTGGACCTGTTGCTCCTGTATCGCCTTTAGGACCTGTTGCGCCATCTGCTCCGTTTGCTCCTGCTGGACCAGTTGCGCCATCAGCACCTGCTGGACCTGTAGCTCCTGTTGCGCCAGTTGCTCCTGCTGGACCAGTTGCTCCTGTTGCACCAGTTGCTCCCGTAGGACCTGCTGCTCCTGTAGCTCCTTGACAATCTGCTCCATTTCCAAATCCGTCACCATTCACATCTTCATTAAGATCTAATGCACCATTTGCATTTAAATCCCAACATGCTGTTCCTGTTGCTCCTGTTGCTCCTGTAGCTCCTGTAGGACCTGCTGGACCTGTTGCTCCTGTTGCGCCTGTTGCGCCAGTTGCGCCAGTTGCACCAGTTGCACCAGTTGCACCTGCTGGACCTGCTGGACCTGTTGCTCCTGTATCGCCTTTAGGACCTGCTGGACCTGTTGCGCCATCTGCTCCGTTTGCTCCTGCTGGACCAGTTGCTCCTGTTGCACCAGTTGCTCCCGTAGGACCTGCTGCTCCTGTAGCTCCTTGACAATCTGCTCCATTTCCAAATCCGTCACCATTCACATCTTCATTAAGATCTAATGCACCATTTGCATTTAAATCCCAACATGCTGTTCCTGTTGCTCCCGTTGCTCCTGCTGAACCAGTTGCTCCTGTTGCACCAGTTGCTCCCGTAGGACCTGCTGCTCCTGTAGCTCCCGTTGCGCCTGCTGGACCAGTTGCTCCTGTTGCTCCCGTTGCTCCCGTAGCTCCCGTTGGACCAGTTGCTCCTGTTGCACCAGTTGCTCCCGTAGGACCTGCTGCTCCTGTTGCTCCCGTTGCGCCTGTAGCACCAGTTGCTCCTGTACAATCTGCTCCATTTCCAAATCCGTCACCATTCACATCTTCATTAGCATCTAATGCACCATTTGCATTTAAATCCCAACATGCTGTTCCTGCTGCTCCTGTTGCACCAGTTGCTCCTGTAGCTCCCGTTGCACCAGTTGCTCCTGTAGCGCCAGTTGGACCTGCTGGACCTGCTGAACCTTGTGGGCCTGCTGCTCCTTGTGGACCTGCTGGGCCTTGTGGGCCTGCTACACCTTGTGGACCTGCTGGACCTTGTGGGCCTTGCGCTCCCGCTGGACCTTGTGGACCCTGCGCTCCTGCTGGACCTTGTGCGCCTGCTGCTCCATCAGCACCATTTGTTCCTGGTGCGCCTGCTGCTCCTGTATCTCCTTTTGCTCCTGTAGCTCCTGTAGCTCCCGCTGGACCTTGTGCTCCCGTTGCGCCATCTGCTCCGTTTGCTCCTGCTGCGCCAGTTGCACCCGTAGCTCCTGCTGGACCTTGTGCTCCTGTATCTCCTTTCGCGCCAGTTGCTCCTGTTGCTCCTGCTGGGCCTTGTGCTCCCGTTGCGCCATCTGCTCCTGCTGCGCCAGTTGCACCCGTAGCTCCTGCTGGACCTTGTGCTCCTGTATCTCCTTTCGCGCCAGTTGCTCCTGTAGCTCCTGCTGGGCCTTGTGCTCCCGTTGCGCCATCTGCTCCTGCTGCGCCAGTTGCACCCGTAGCTCCTGCTGGACCTTGTGCTCCTGTATCGCCTTTCGCGCCAGTTGCTCCTGTTGCTCCTGCTGGACCTTGTGCTCCTGTCGCGCCAGTATCTCCTTTTGCGCCAGTTGCGCCTGTTGCTCCCGCTGGACCTTGTGCTCCTGTATCTCCTTTCGCGCCAGTTGCTCCTGTTGCTCCTGTTGCTCCTGCTGGACCTTGTGCCCCTGTTGCTCCATCAGCTCCGTTTGCTCCTGCTGCTCCAGTTGCGCCCGTAGCTCCTGCTGGACCTTGTGCCCCTGTCGCGCCTGTATCTCCTTTTGCGCCAGTTGCGCCTGTTGCTCCCGCTGGACCTTGTGCCCCTGTTGCTCCATCAGCTCCTGCTGCTCCAGTTGCTCCTGTTGCTCCCGTAGCTCCTGCTGGACCTTGTGCTCCTGTCGCGCCAGTATCTCCTTTTGCGCC
>Ga0208544_10001445_pt1 | contig 16363 bp, 7 predicted proteins | sample DEB08_DNA_9_FD_184526 | JGI IMG/M metagenome (GOLD analysis project Ga0208544, IMG submission 184526) | Aqueous microbial communities from the Delaware River and Bay under freshwater to marine salinity gradient to study organic matter... | ecosystem: Environmental > Aquatic > Marine > Coastal ... | reverse complement strand
CTATGGCTTTTTCTTTCCACTTATTTGACGTAACTTTAGTTTGTCCTTTGGACGCTTTCCCTGTTTTTTCTGTTAGTTGCATAACTCAAAAATACGGGGATTTTTTTTTCCTCGTTTGCACAGCCTATATTTGACATTACTACTAAAGAAGATATTTCTTCTGAAATAATAGAGAAGTATCCTACATTAGTCAATGTAGAACAGTATGTTTATCTGCAAATTTTAAAGCTAAAATCAAGCAATTTATCTACTAATAGCTTAAATTTTTCTGACATTCATACTCAGAAAGTATTGGACTTCTGCTATAAAGAATCCGTTAAATATGATGGATTTTATTTTCCTCTAAAACAGTTTACCAATAAACTAAGTAATTGGATTCCTTCTACTCATTTATATCCTTCAAACCTATCGATTTCTTCTGAAAAAATGCCTGATTGGATACAGGAATGGTTAGCTAAAGAGAACCAAGAAGAAAGGAAAAAACAAATCAATTTTCTAAAAACTTTAGAATTAAATGGAAAAGACTCGCCCATTGGTACTATCCGAAATTTCTTTCTCACAGGAGAAGGGGATAATATAGAGCAAAAAATAGTCTTATGTGGAGAACAGAAAAAAGGATGGCTTAGTAGAACTGCTGAATGGATATCTTCTAGTGGGGTGAAAATAGAATGGACAGATAAGAAAAGAATTACCTATTTGACTATACTAAATAGGTTACCATTTAATGTGGAATATGAAATTCCTATAATTTTTCAAAATAGTGAAAAGCAGAAGATTTATGATAATTTGAGAATATTCAAAGTTAATTTGATTATATATAATGAAGAAGAACTCTCTAATATTGAAGAAAAGTATCAAACCCAAGTTGAACAATATATTTTTGATAATGGAGGTTTTTTCCTTCCAAAAGAGCTCCCATCTATTTGGAAACCTCAAGATAAATTAACGCCTATAGAAATAAAAGAAGTTAAGGATGAAAAAATATTAGCTCTAGCTCCTTTACTAAATGATAAAAAATATAATTCTTGGTCGTTTAAAGAAAACTATCCTCTAAAAGTATTAAGTGAGAATATTCCTATTTCGATAAGGTTTAATGAATTCGAATTGGAGAGAAAATCTGGGTTGAAGTACGAAAAAATTGACGATATAATTTATTTCAATGAAAAAGAAATCACTTGGTATGAAGTGATTAAAAAGTTTGCTCCAGTTGAAGAACTCATAAGCCTGTTTTCCAGTAGTTTTGATGAAATTGATAAAAAAGATAAGGAAATTGAGACTCTAAGCCAAGCAAAGTCAGCATTAGAAAGAGAACTTGAAGTTTTAAAAGCAAAGTTAAAAGCTAATGGGATTAATCTTGATAATGAAACAGAATCACAAAGCACTCCTGATACAACAACTCAACCTTACAGTTCTGGAAACAATGGAACATTCCCAGCCACTTATATTAATGAAGACGAATTGAATGAACATTCGGGATTAAGGTATAATCATATTGACAAAGGAAATCAGGTAAGAATTAGCGAAGAAACTAGAGAAAGGGTTAAAAGATACCTACAAGATAGAGGGTATACAGTTCCAAGTCAATTTGGCATGAATTCAATAGTAAATGGAGTAATTTCTCCTGACGGTATTGAAATACCCTTAGTTGCAAAAAGTGCGAAAACAGGGAAATTAGCCATCGCTCCTGTTGAATGGCTGCAATTAATGAAGCCAAATGCAAGATTATATCTGCGGACTCCAACAAATCTTATCACTTCAGTATCCTTTGAAGATTTACTCTCGGAAAATAATCAATTTCAAATAGAATTTGATATAGCGCATTTTTCGCAAGAAGCAATGCATAGCATTGCCCATGTTTTTAGATATACTAAAAATACTAAATTCTTAGTCTATTGTTCTGAGATTAGTTATAGCAGTATGGAAAAGGGTTTTAAGTCAAAAGACGGAGAGGCTGGCACTATGGACTTAGGTATTTAAATAAATGATATGTACAAAAACTATTTGCAATTTCTTGAAAAAGAAAAAATCAGAATATTAGAAGACTTTGATATTTTAGCTAATACGCTTGCTTATACTCTTTATGAAAAGGATATGCTCTTTGCAGGTAACTTTGTAAAGTTTGATAATAATGGACATATGATAATTAAGTTCCATAAGGATAGAAGTATCCCTATGACTAACGAATATCTATGGGCTATTATTTTAAAACAAGAGCATCTGGATTTTAATGTATGGAGAAAATATAGCTATCAACAATTATATAATAAAGCGTTAGAATTTTCTTCCGTCCAATGTATCTGGAAATCAAAAGGGAATGAGAAAAACGTGGTACTTGCTGGTTTCACAGGAGTTTCTTTAGAACTTTCAGAAAGATTAAAAGCAGGTAATACTATTATTTTGGGTCCTCCTGAACCACCAATTCTATATTATGAAAATTTAAAAGCATTTATAAATAAATATGGATTAGAATACGGGGCTATATTACAGCCAAGTGAAGAAAAAACTTCTTGGCAACCCTCATTAGTCAATAATGAAACCCATTTAGTTACCTATCTCCAGAATCAACTAGCTTTAGAGGATACTGTCCTCGTTCAAGGACCTCCGGGTACGGGGAAAACAACTTTAATTGCAAGAATCATAAAAGAATTAATAAATCAGAATAAGAGTGTTTTAGTAACTGCTTTAGCGAATAAGGCGCTAATGGAAGTAGCAAGCCATGATGAGTTACAACCTTTATTAGATAAACAACTTATTTATAAAACCAATCTATCTGAAGATGAAAAAATAGCTATTGCTAATCTTAAATCTATAAAAGATGTTGTTCCTCAAAAGGGTAAACTTATATTAAGTACTTTTTATAAATCAAGTAGCTTATTCGAATTGCCTAAACACAATCCTTTTGATTACATAATTGTAGATGAGGCAAGTCAAGCATTTTTAGGTACATTGGCAGGATTTTCTCACATTGGAGAAAATAATATTTGGGTAGGCGACCAAGTTCAATTACCACCTGTCGTTCAATTAAATAAGGATGAAATTAGAAGATTAGGAGTAAAACAATTCATCCATGGTTTTGAGACAGTCTGTAATAAAGATATGTTTCCTGGATTTATGATGAATAAGACTTTTAGATTTGGACAAAGAGGTGCTGAATTTACTGGAATCTTTTATGATAATCAATTAGCATCTGCTGATAAAAAGCCGTTAGTTGATTTAGAAAATTTATCATTTCACAACAAACAACTTTTTCATCCACAAGGAGGTCCGTCCTTATTAAAAATAGAGTTGGAATTAAGCATTAAGACCCCTCTTCAAATATTAGCACCACTTACTAATTTATTAACAGATATATTTAGTAACTACCCTTATGAGGTATTAATAGTAGCACCTTTTAGAAAAACAGTAGGTTGGTTAGAGAAAAGTTTAAACCACTTAAACACGAAAAAACTCTCTGTTTCCACTATTGATAAAATTCAAGGGAAAAATACGGATATTTGTATTTTTATAATTCCGAATGTCAAAGGACTTTACGCTTTTGAGTTAAATCTAAATAGGTTCAATGTAGCAACTAGTCGCGCAAAATATCATAGTTTGATAATTGCTGATAAAAATGTATTAACAGCGGGTGCTAACTCTAAAGTAACTGAATATTTAAACCGTTTGGATAAGGAGGATAACTTAAACTTACTACATTAAGCGGCATAATCGACAAAAAAGAAGTCCTTTACCTATTTAATTTCGTACTTTTATCCAATGAGAAGACTCAACTTAGACCAATTAAAAAAAGGGCAGCCAGGCATATCAGAATCAGCTGGCTTATTCCTTTCGGAAGCAGGCGCTTACTGCCTAATGAAAAATGGTCATCAAAAGGGAGTCGAAATATACATAAGTGGAGTAAAGGAGGAAAAATTAAAGGTTTATTGGTCACAAGTGCTTACTGAACAAATGCGTAAAACTTGGGGAGACGGAGAGGAAGCCACCGAATATGGGGCAATGGGCATAGCCGTCTTATTGGTTTTAAAATTGACAAAGTATAAAATTTTAGGTAGATTGGTCAAAGGTGACCGAACCGATTATTTATTAGGAAATGAAAAAGACTCGAATAATCCAGTAGCAAAAATGGAGGTTTCGGGTATATTGAAAGCAGATAGTAATAACTCTATTAATAAGAGAGTGGGTATAAAAAAACGGCAAGTTGGCAAAATTAAGGATAGAGCTTATCCCGTTTATATTGCCGTAACCGAATTTGGGCAACCAGCAGCTAAATTTTTAATCTATGAATCCAGAAATTAAAGTTTTACACGATACCGCCATGGAGTTTAATGACCTAGGTAAATTGGCTGGTATAAGTGGAGAGGCGTCTAAACAATCCAATTATTTCAAAATCGCTTATTTACTAGAAAAAGAAGCCGCTCTGCGCTATTATGCCCAGAAGGACAATACCTTATGGCGATTTGGCCTTTTGCGAAGTGCAGGTTGGTTGGCTGTAAAAAATGGTGCTTATGAAGAGGCGCAACACTTAGCACTATTAGGACTTACAGGAAAAATAGATAGTCACTCTAAAGAAGAACTAGAAACATTAATGGAGACTATTCAACAAGAAATTAAAACAAAAGACAAGGAAAAAAGCACGACTAGCACACCTATTTATGGCACTTTATCTTCTGCTGATGCCGACCAAAATCTAATTAAAGTTAGAGAAGATGGGGCGCAAAAATATTATGAAATCACCGTTCCCAAACATCTAATTTTTGATATTATAAAAGCTTATTTTGGCGAGGTAGTTGAAATACAAGCTACAAGAAATGAACAGGGCGCATTTATTTTGAATAAAATTAAAAAAGCAGCTTAAAGTATACTACCCCGATAGTTATTTTACCCAACAAATTAAGAACAAAATCCACTAACCCATGCTCTCTCTCCAACAAGCCTACGAAGTCAAAGCCTCCATTCAGGAGTACCTCAAAGCCACTTTTGGTTTCCGAGAACAAACCGTAGAGGAAGCATTCCAGCAATTTATCAACGACCCGCAAGAGGGTATGTTTAAAGGACCTTATATCTCTTTAAAATTGCCTTTTGTCAAAGCTGCCGACTCGGAGGAAATGCCTTTGGATATTCAACCGCCATTTCCGCCGTTTGACCATCAAATCAAATCTTTTCATAGACTCACTACCAAGGATGGACATACACCTCAACCTACGCTGTTAACCACAGGAACAGGGTCGGGTAAAACAGAGAGTTTTCTATATCCCGTTTTAGATTATTGCTACCAACAAAAAGAACGCAAGGGGATTAAGGTCATCATCTTATATCCTATGAATGCTTTGGCGACTGACCAAGCGAGTCGTTTGGCAGAAGCTATCTGGAATGAACCTTTATTAAAAGGAAAAATTACCGCTGGCTTATTTATTGGAGAAGGACGAGATGCGAAGGATTTTCCCAAAATAATGGGTGCAACGAATATTATTGAAAATAGAGATGCCATCTTGGATGCACCGCCAGATATATTGCTAACCAACTTTAAAATGTTGGATTATGCTTTAATGCGTGCTAAGTTCCATGAGTTATGGGCACATAATTTTAGAGATGCAGGCTTATTAAAATTTCTCGTACTCGATGAATTACATACCTATGATGGCGCACAAGGGTCAGATGTTGCCAATCTGATTCGTCGGTTAAAATTAAAGCTACAATTACCACAAGGTCAATTATGCCCCGTTGGTACATCGGCAACTATTGGAACAGGAGAGGATGCACCAATGTTACTAGCAGAATATGCGGGGAAAGTATTTGGTGAAACGTTTGCTGCTGATGCGATTATTACCGAAAAAAGAGTCAAAGTTGCTGATTTTTTTGGAGCAGCAAAGGAAGACTTATCTAATAAATTTCCAACTACTTATCAGTTACAAAATAATCAACTACTGGAAGCGGAGGTCTATGATACCTACCTCAATCGACAAAAAGAATTATGGGGCATTGACCCGACATTAGATGCAATAGCTTTGGGTGACCAATTGCGACAACTGCAAATCGTTTGGGATATTGTAGAATTATGTAGTACGGAATTAAGAACCGTTTCTGACTTAATTACCCAATTGAATCGGGTCAATGAAGAGTTTAGAAAAGTACCAGAGTGGGACGAACAATATAAATTCAAACCGAAAGAAGCGGTGATTAGCTCCGTTTTAGCCTTATTGGCTGCTGCTAAAACGGGTAAAGTAGATGGGCGTTTATTTCCATTATTTTATGTGCAGGTGCAATTATGGATTAGAGAATTAAGTGGATTACTTCGGGTAGTGGACGAACAACCCATTTTTGCTTGGCGAAAAAGTAGCCAACCTAAAGATAATCGACATGCTTTACCCGCCTATTTTTGTAGAGATTGTGGGGCAAGTGGTTGGTTAATGGCCAAACATGATAATCGAAATAAGTTTGAGCCTGATGTTAATGAGGTTTACCAGAAATTTTTCAGTAATCATAAACATATCTTTTTTGTCAATACCGATACGGCAGACCATCAAAAAATCGAAGAATATACGCCATCTGTTACTTTAAATACTTTTTTGCAGCCTGATAATTTAGAATTATACGATAAACAATTATCCGCGAGAGTACCGATTATTGCCTATAAAATGGTCAATAATAATCGAAATATTCATCTCTGTCCTGAATGTAGTGCAAGGAATACCCTTTCCATAATTGGAACAAGAGTCTCTACTTTAGCCTCGATAACGACTAGTCAAATCTTGTCTTCTGATTTAGAGAAATATGAAGAAAAAGACCGTAAAATACTAGCGTTTACCAATGGGGTGCAAGATGCGGCACACCAAGCAGGATTTATTGAGGCTCGAAATTACCGTTTCACTTTTCGTTCTGCTTTGCAAACAGTTATCAATGAAGGGAATACTTCCATTCGATTAGCTGATTTACAAACCGCCTTTTTAGCCTATTGGCAAACCAAAGCAGATGAAAGTGGCACTAAGCCAGTAGAGGCTTATTTGTACAAGTTTTTCCCATCGGATAAGGTAGGGGAAGTACAAATTAATAGTTATAAAAATAAAGATGGTTCTTATAGAAAACGGTTTATTGATGAATTCAATTTAAGGGTACAATGGGAAATTGCAGCGGAATACGGCTTTAGAGCGATGCTAGGTAGAACTTTAGAAAAGACGGGTACTTCGGCAGCACATTTTGACCCCGAACGGATTGCTTTGGTCTATGATGCCATCGCACCACAATTGGAAGGAGCAGATATTCACAATGTAAAAAAAGCAGATTTTGATAAATTTCTAATTGGCTTTCTACATCGCTTACGAATTCGGGGCGGCATCGACCATCCTTTTTTAACAAAATTCCGAACCAATAACTTAAGACTTTGGGATTTGAATTGGAATAATGACCAACGACATTATTTGAATAAAGGATTTGGGCCTAATTCCCGTTTTCCACGAATGCTCACGGATAGAATGGATAATCGAGGAGTGGTAGATAGTACCTTTACTCGTAGTGAAAATTGGTTTCATGCTTACTTTAAGAAATCTTTTCAAATGGCACCGACTTATGTTGATGCCTTTAATGAATTCTATAGTATCTTGTTAACTGCTTTAGCTGCCCCTGATATTCAAATACTTGATGAAAAGGAAGCGCAAGATTACCGAAATTTCTGTTTGCGCCCTGATGCTTTAATTATTGAAAAAGGAGTTCAACGATTTGCCTGTAGTACTTGTGGCAATAAATTAATCACGACCACAAATGGCACAACACAACTAAATGACAGTAAATGCATCACCTATCGTTGTACAGGCACTTATGAAACTGTAGCCAATTCATCTGATAATGAGAATTATTACCAACAGGTTTATAATAGAATTCGTACGCCTCGAATTTATGCAACCGACCATACAGGCTTATTAGAAAGAAAAGATAGAGAACTAAAAGAACGGGACTTTAAAGAACGTCCAAAATTCAATTCTTTAAATGCTTTGGTGGCTACTTCTACCTTAGAAATGGGTATTGATATTGGGGATTTAAATAGTGCCATCAACACAAGTGTTCCTCCATTACCTTCTAATTTTTTACAGCGAATTGGTCGAGCAGGTCGTAAATCTGGGTCAGCTTTGATTATCAATTTTGCTAAGAATCAGGCGCACGATTTATTCTATTTTGAAGACCCTTTAGAAATGATGAAGGGCGAAGTCAATACACCTGGTTGCTATTTGGATGCTAGAGAGATTTTAAGGCGACATTTCTTTGCTTTCTGTATTGATTGCTGGACAATGGCAGATAAAGACAAGCATTCTATACCCACGTTTGTCCGAAATATTAAGCCTGCGTCGATTAATTTAAATGAACCTCAATTTTTTGTCAATCGAATTATTCATTTTATCAAAAGTAAAGAACAAAGGCTATTAACCGAATTTCAATCTATTTATGGTGACCAAGTTGAACCCATCGTATTTTCGGAATTAGGAGCTACTTTACAAACAGAACGTTTTTATCAAATTATTAAAAAGGCATTTGACGATTTAATCAAAGAATATCGAGACATTCAACAAAAGAGAAGAGAAGTCAAACAATATATCAAGGACAAAAAATTAGGGGAGCAAGATGAAGAACATCAGGAGTTAAAACGAGAGATTTCCAATCTTCGAGGTACACAAAAAGCGATTGAAAAACGAATGGTGCTGGAATTCATGACAAATAAAGGCTTATTGCCTAACTATGCTTTTCCAGAAACAGGCGTGAGTTTAAATGCTAGAGTGATGCCTCGGCGAAGTCAAGATTCCGATAATACGCCCAGCCCTAAAGATATAGAAGTTGTACGGTCTTCTCGGCAAGCCATTAAAGAATTAATTCCTGATAATAATTTTTATACACAGGGGTTTAAACTAAAAATAACTGGCTTAAATGTCTTGAGTTGGGAAGAAGAATCTGCTATTCTTAGGTATTGCTCCAATTGTGACCATCTGACCGACGATTATGATAAAGAAGGCAGCACTTGTCCTAAATGTGGAGATTTATCTTTTGGTTCTGCTGCCAATCAACATCGGTTTTTAAAATTATTAGCGACCAAATCTTTTAATAATTCCGAGGATGCTGCCTTGGATGATAGCAGCGAAGAGCGAGAAATGGAATTTGCCTTACGGTCTCAGCATTTCAATTTTGACAAAGGTCAATCACATGGTGCGTATGCTATGAAGCATATTCCTTTTGGGATAGAATATGTCTCGAATGTGGAATTAACAGAAGTAAATGCAGGTTTATCTTCGGATTTTTTAGACCACAGTCGAACGACTAACCTGAATCACCAAGAAGTACCTGTAGCAGGTTATATTACTTGTAGACATTGTGGCAAGTCTTCTTCTAATACTAGAAAACGAAACAGAGGTCGTTGGGAAAATAAAGAGGTTAGAGATTTTCATTTTCCTTATTGTCGGCAAAAAGAAGTCACTTACCAAGGACTAGAAACGGAAGTATTTAAAGAAGTATTTTTGTATCGACAGGTTACCACAGAAGCCATAAAAATACTACTGCCAGTACAAGAGTTTGATTCTATCAGCCAGATAAGTATGTTTCAAGCAGGTATCGAATTGGGTTTACGAAAATATTATCGAGGTAATCCACAGCATATTCAGATGCAGCCTTATGCAGAATATAATTTCCAGACCCAAAAATTTGACCGCTACTTAATTTTATACGATTTAATTCCTGGCGGAACGGGGTATCTAAGCAAATTATTTAATGCCGATATTTTTAATGAAATTTTAGAATTAGCCTATCTAGAAATTAGAGATTGTACTTGCCAATTAGACGGCAAAGATGGTTGTTATCGCTGCGTTTTTAATTATAGCAATCAGTATCTAAGAGATGAGATTAGCCGCCGAAAAGCAGAAAAACTATTTGCCAAAATTAGAAATACAAACGAAAGTTGGGAAATTATACCCAACGGACTTGGCAAAGTAACAAATACAGGGCAAATAGAGGAATCAGAATTAGAAAAGCGTTTTGTGCGGGTATTGCGAAATTTAGCTATTTCCAAAGCAGCAGAAGGCTGGAAATTCACAGATGAAAATGTAGATGGAATTATCAATTATCGCTTACATATAAAAACAGCTCAATCTCAATTAGAATACTTTATTCAACCGCAATATCAATTAGGGAAATCGCAGGGAGTGCAATATAACACTAGAGCAGATTTTTTGATTCGATGTCTATCGGCAACCATCAATGGAAAAGAATGGAATACAGCAGATTTACAACAAATCAAACCTATTGCCATTTACTTAGACGGTTATCAATATCATGCTACTAAAGAAAATCCAAGATTTGAAAAAGATATTGCTTGTCGGCATTCCATTTTGGATTCGGGAGCATTTTATTCTTGGACTTTGACTTATCAAGATGTGCTCCTTTTTGAAGAACAATTAGGGGATAAAATCGCTATTGATAGCTTACATAAAATGCTAAATTCTACCATAAAAACAGCATTAAAAGGACATCCAATCGCAAAAGGTACAGATACTAACCTATTTGCTCGAACCAATAATTTAGACCGCTTAGTTTGGGTATTGGAAAATGTAGCTGTTCCTTTAGATATGGATGTTGCTATCCGCTATTATTTGACCTGTTTTCAAGCTAAGTTCGGAAGCATTGCTTTAACAGAGAAGGATGTAATTACCTTAATAAAGAATCAACAATCTACCAGTAATTTTTCTACAAAGAATAAAGGGGCGGAGGCCTATTGTAGTTTAAATGAACTGCAAGTTGCCCACACTCTTTTTGATTTTAATTTGTTCAGTAGAGTAAAAGATTTTCAATTTCAAAGTTCTTTATTCATTGAAAAAACAGCTAACGATTTTGATAAAGATAGTTGGTCCTCGTTCTGGTATCTTTTTAATCTATTGCAATTGGTAGAAGCTAAAACCTATCATTTAGAACGGCAGCGGGAGTTTTTCCAATTTCAGTTATTAAATCCATCTTCGATAGAGACAACCGTGGAAGTTGTAGACAATACAGAAGTGTTACAATACTACGATGACGAATATCATCCAATTATTAATCAATTGATTCAACACAAAATTCCTTTTTCACAAGATGGTTCTTTTGTGCTAATGAATGAAGGAGAAAAGGATGTAGTAGCAGAAGCTGTACTTGGATTTCAAAAAGAAAAGATTATCTTAGAACCTTTAGATAAAGAATACCAGCAAATATTTGAAGACTTGGGCTATACAATAGTCGAGATAGCTGGTTTTGATATAACTATGATAAATCCTAAATAACTAAATTATGACAAAGTTAATCATGTACGATAAATGTTGGGATGCATTCTTTAAATTACCCAAGACTATTCAAAAGAAAGTCCCTGACTTTATGAAGAAATTCAGGTCAGATTCCAAATCTGCTGGAATTCATTTAGAACCTATTTCCACCTTTAAAGATAAAAATCTTAGGACAGCAAGAATAAATAAACAATATCGTGCAATTATTAGAGTGCCTAATAGCGGCAGCATCTATCATTTGCTTTGGATAGATAATCATGATGAGGCAATGGCTTGGGCGAGTAATAAAATTTTTGATTGGAATGATAATACACAATCCTATCAGGTTTTTACTGCTCCAGAAAGTATTGAACAAGAAAAGCCAAAAGAGGGAGTTATTGCAATAAAAAAAGCAACAAGCTTATTTTTAGATAGCTATACAGATAAGCAATTAGAAAGAATTGGTGTCCCATCCGTATTGTTGCCATCCATTCGTCCAATAAACGATTTGAATGCACTGGAAGCAATGGAATCGTTTCTACCAATAGATGCTTTTGAAAACTTATTCTTTCTATTCGATGGAATGAATATTGACCAAATCATTTTTGAAGTTGAAGAGGGAAAAACCAAAGCACTTCAGCAGGAAGAACAAGTACAAAGTGCCAATAACCAACGAAGTTTCTTTGAATTAACGGATGATAGCTTGCTGAATGAGATGCTGGAAGGAACACTCCAAAAATGGAAAATCTTCCTTCATCCGTCTCAAAGAACACTAGTCGAAGGTAATTTAAAAGGCTCAATGAAAGTGACAGGTGGCGCAGGAACGGGAAAAACAGTCGCTGCCTTACATCGAGCTAAATATTTGCAAGATAATAATTTGGGAAGAGATGGAAAGCCTATCTTTTTCACCACTTATACCAATGCCTTAACTACTAATCTAAAAAAGGAATTAGTAGGAATGAAAATAGACAAGTCCATCGTGCATTTACAAAATATAGATGGATTTGTGCTTGAACGAACTAAAGAGTTGGGTATTATACCCACCAAAGGAAGGGTACTAGATTTCCCTGGTTCAAAAACTAGTTTAGAGATTTGGGAAGAAGTACTAGATTTTGAGTTAACCGAATTTGATAGCGATTTTTTAGATAAAGAATATAAAGAAGTCATTCTTTACTTAAATCTAAAAACGGATAAAACGTATTTTAAAGCACCAAGAAAGGGTAGAAAACGCAGAATTTCCAGAAAGGATAAAATGGAAATTTGGCGTTTATTGGAAGTTTATCAAGAAAAGAAAAAAGCACAGAACTACTATAATCAAGGCGAATTGCATAACCTCCTTTATGACCACTATCAAGCTATCGAAGACAAGCCTTTTGGTCATGTCCTAGCAGATGAAATTCAAGATTTTTCTAATATTGAATTGCGTTTATTACGCTCTTTAGTTAAAGAAAAACCAAACGATTTATTCTTAGTGGGCGACCCACTCCAAAAAATATATAAGCGTCAATTAAACTTCTCCAAAGCAGGTATTCATATACGAGGTAGAAGAAGCCGTCGCCTAAAAATTAATTACAGAACCACCGAAAAGATTAGAAAAGCAGCCATCTCCATTATCAAAAATATTCCTTTCGATAATTTTGATGGGGAAGAAGAAAGCAAAAACGGCTACGTTTCTTTAGTTCAAGGAAAACAACGACCTCAATATTTAATCTTTCCAACTAAAGAAGCAGAACTAGCTTTTTTATATGAAAAATTAGAAGAACTGGCCTTTGCCAGCGATACTGCTATTGCCAAATTAAACCTTCCCGAAATTTGTATTGCTACTCGTACTAGAAATGGTTTAAAAGACATCAAAAGCTATTTGCATCAACATAAACTTCCTTATTTTGATATTCCTCAAGGAAAGGGTGATGTTAAGGGTATTCGCCTTTCTACTTTTCATAGTTTAAAAGGCTTAGAGTTTAAAGCCGTCTTTTTAGCTGATGTGCAAAAACGAACTGTTCCTAGTCGCCCTTATGCTTTCAAAGAATGGGATGCTGCTACTCAGCAGGCTTTTGACCGTCGAGAGCGGTCGTTGGTTTATGTGGCTATGTCACGGGCTATTCAGGTGCTTTTTGTTAGTGGGGTAGGGGAGAGGAGTTTGATGATTGAGGGGTTGAATTAATCAAGGGCTCATTGGTATTTCAAATCGCAGACAAAATTGAGCCTTTTTTGTCGATTTTGTTAAGGGTATAGCTTCGTTCCTCAGCCGCCCTTGACAAAATCTCCAAAAAAACTCTTGGACTGCCTAAGATTTCAAAAACCTATAAAAATGAACTACCTAGGAAATATGGTGATTTTTTTAAACTATTTTATTAACGAAGGATTATTGTTAGGTAGTCCTGCATATTGGGGTAAGCTCAGTTAATAGTACCTTAGGTTAATTAGGTAACTTTGAAAAGTAGGAATAATTTAATTATTTTTTAATAAAAAAAATGATTACATTTACTTTTAAAATCTAATCGGTTGAAAATTACACTAAGAATAACGTTACTTAAGTTATTCAATCATGCCTGACTCAAAATTTCACCTCCTTCAATTCCATTAATTTGTAACAATTTTTATTGGCTGGACAAATCATTTTTGTTTGACCTGCATATTTATTCGGTCTTCCTTCAAAATACAAAAAAATGAAAAAATTATCTATTTCTATTGGATTACTTCTATTTTGTTATTTGACTATGATAGCTCAAACGGAGATATTTACAGCCACTTTCCAAACAAATGATGCTTATGTTGATTTAAATTGGGATATAGATATTCCAACCTTGCAGCCAGTCCCAAATGGAGTTTATTTTGAATTAACTGGAAATGGAACAGTATTGCACACTGCTCAATTGACAGAAACAGAAGCTTCCACAAATATCCAATTTAAAGAAATTTTCAGACATCACCTGGGATCAGATAGTATCCTAAGTTATGTCCTTAATATCTATCGAATTGGGTTTGGAAATTTGCTCTATACTAAAACTTCATCTGGTGGAACAATGGTGCAAAGCATGCCAACATTAATGGCGACTAATGGCGACTTTCCAAATAAAACCGTCCTAAGTTGGACGAATACTTCTAAACTTTCCACTCGAACTATTATTTATCGAGATGGGGAACAGATTGGCCAATTGGAAGGTACAGATGTAATTAATCAGGACTATGTATTTGTTGACTCATTCAGTGCAGCCGCCAATAGTTTGGTCAATGGACAACCTTATAATTATTGCATTGAACCCTTTTATATTCCACTAAATCAGTCTTATACCCAAACCTGTCAAACAAGTAGCACTTTTGATATCGGACTAATGGCTTCTGATGGGACTTTCCCCAATAAAGTTAGTTTAAATTGGAATAATGTGTCTGCCTTTGCGGATAGGTTAGAAGTGGTTGGTGATGGATCAGTTATCCAAACTTTGCCTGCGACCTCCACCAACTATGGTGTTACGAATATTATTCCGGGTAAAATTGTTGCCTATGGTATTCAAATCGTCAAAAACGGGCAAGCAATTGTCACAAGTTTTGATAATGGAAGTGTCCCACCTAATGGCACTATTGCTGGTAGAATATTAACAGAAACTGGAGATTTTGCGCTTTCAGAAGTACAAGTTGTCTTAGAAACCAGTGTTTCAGGTACTTTAGTCCAAGATACCGTATACTCAGATGATAATGGTTTTTATAATTTCTCAGAAATATACTACGGTCAGCAATCCAACATAACCATAAAGCCAATTAAAGCAGGATTTACTTTTAACCCTGAAGAGCAATTAGTGCTTTTAAATGTACTACAATCCCAAAAAACAGCTATTAATTTCTTACAAGTCGAAAGTTTTCAGGAAGGGGACACTTTGGATTTTCCTATCGTAGAATTGACTAATTCTCAATTGACACCTCAACCCACTCAGCATGGTGTTTTGATAGAATTCACTTATAATGCTAGTAATGAGTTTGATCAATTAAATTTTAATATTAAAAGAGGGCCTACTTTATTAGATGTTGTATCCTCCAACAATGCCACTGGTACGATAACTTATTTAGATACCACAGGTATTGCAGGGGGGAATTACGACTATGAAATCTTGGCCTATGGCCTTTTTGATGTGGAAGGAAATGGTGATTTGTATGTGATTAAAGATACCACAACTACCAAAATACTATTTCCAGAAGTAATGCCTATTGAGAACTTAGTGGGCATCAGCAATAATAATAAGGGTATAGTGGAATTAACTTGGGATTATCCAGCTAGTAATTATGAAGGTTTTAAAGTAAGGAGAAATGGAGAACTAATTGCCACTTTACCGCCCAATGCTGTTGGAAAATATGAGGATTATACGGGTGTCTCGAAGGAAACTTATACCTATACTTTGAGTGCTTTTCGCACAGTCGGTGAGGTCGATTACGACTCTGCCCCAGATACCTTGAATCCAATTATCTATCCGAGCATACCATCGCCCGTTAACTTCACCCTTACGCCAGGAGCAGATCGTGTGGTACTAGATTGGGCCTTACCAGCTTCTTTTGCACCCTTAGATCCTGATTATAATTTTACGGGATTTCAATTGTTTAGAGATGATATTTTAATTGGGGTAGTGTATCGAGGGTTTGATTTGACTTACACTGATTTTACGGGTGTGCCTGCTCAAAATTATACGTATAAAATAAATGCCTTTAAAGCATTACCTCATACTACGGCGACTTCCGATTTTGAAATGGCAACTATTTTATTTCCAACAGTTTCTATGCCTTCTGATGTGATTGCCTCTGATGGTACAGCAGATTTTTTAGTGGATTTAAGTTGGACTGCACCTGCCAATACAGAAAATCTGGATGGTTACATCCTCTATTTTGATGGAGATTCCATTGCCACTGTTTCGATAGGAACATCTTCTTTCTCTGCTTTTGCCGATCATGCAACTCCAATGAAATATGAGGTAAAATCTTTCCGCCGAGTGGTAGCCTGTTCAACGCCCTCAAAAATGAGGTCATTTTTTAAAGAATTTCCTTCTCTTAACTAATTGACTATCAGAAGAATGCTCTTTAATCCATTGATTTAATTCAGTCATAGAAATAGCTTTTAA
>Ga0208544_10001443_pt1 | contig 16367 bp, 24 predicted proteins | sample DEB08_DNA_9_FD_184526 | JGI IMG/M metagenome (GOLD analysis project Ga0208544, IMG submission 184526) | Aqueous microbial communities from the Delaware River and Bay under freshwater to marine salinity gradient to study organic matter... | ecosystem: Environmental > Aquatic > Marine > Coastal ... | reverse complement strand
CTTGTTCCACTTCCACGGCTGAGTGGATAGCACCTTAAGATATTCGACCATCTCAGAGCCAACCTCAAGCCTTAAATTCCGCTCAAATTCTACCGGCATTCCTGCATTGAACTCATTGCAGCGCGAGCATTGCGGCCTGACGTTGTTCTCATCGTACTTGGTCGGACTGTAAGTCCTGGGTATCCAATGACCCGCTTGGCAGTCCCTGTCGCCTATCACCAATGACTTGCCGCATGTATAGCATGAGCAGTGTATCCCGTCTGAGCTGTGAGTTCGTTTGATGTACTTGCTGAACAATGGCCAGAGCGTATTCTGGAGCTGCGGGATGGTTTTCTTGGATAACGTTCTAGGACCGCGTGATCCTCTCATAACAGTATCCATGGGATAGTAAGCACTAACCATGGGATAGTAAATACAATAGTCAACTTGGTCATCTCCGGCAACATCAGCCATTTATTATACAGATTATTCATTTCAAGCCCCAGTAATCATGTGGTTTATGACCAAAGCTATGCATATCAGCAAGTACCATTTCCAATCTTTCATGAATTTCCTCCCAATGTATCAAGCACCTTGATTCTCTCCCTGGCCAATTTATAACGCTTAAAGTCATTGTACGTCAAGCGACCATTACTCTGCTTCGTCGATTCGTATATTGAAATAACATAGGCATCTGTCTGAAGATCCGACTTCAGGCGCCGTGTCATGGTCACAGGCATCATCACATCAGTGAACAATGCGGATGGTGATATTTGTAAACTATTAGCAACATCCAGCCCATTTGCGCCACATGAGAAACAATGCATCAGCACAACGCCGTCCTTCTCTGTCACGGACATTGATGGATTCTTATCGTTGTGTACTGGGCAGCAGGCAATATACCCGCTTGCAGTTTTTTTGACCTTATCCAGATGATTAAGTATTTCTTCCAGCACGTTTAGCTCCTCGAATGTTCATGTGTGTTATCCAGTTTTTGACATCAGCGCCAACTTCCGTCGCCTGGATTGGCGATATCTTATTGGGCCATACGCCGAACTTCTCCCTATACTTGTGGTTGGCCCAGCCAGGATTGTAATCCTTGTTTTTGGCCATCAAGAGCAGCTCGCCAAGCCAAATAGCTTTCTGCTCGGCAGTTACCACCTTGTTCTCTTTGCGCTTGATCTTCTCAAGCATCAGGCTGTCGCTCTCAAGCTCGACTTCAAACTTAAATTCATACCCGCATTTGCATCTCAAGCCCACCATCTGCTGAAAGCATTGTGGGCAGGTTTTAACCTTTGGCTCTGGCTTCTCCTTGGTCAAGCTGCGGTCTGAATACTCATCCTTACCTTGGTGCAGGACATCCGGCACAATATGCTCTGCAAACCCGTGCCTGGCGACGTTGCCAGCGTGATCAAGATAGACAGCCTTATCCTTGCCTTCGGCTGTTCTCATTATCCTGCCAGCTCGCTGTACGAATGAAATCAAGCTCTTGGTCGGGAAACAATCTATCAGGCAGGAAACCTTTGGCGCATCATAACCAGTGTTTAACAACCTGCTGCAACTCAGGATCTTGAACTCACCAGCGTCATGACCTGCATAGATAAACTCTCGTTCTTCCTCATCCATGTATCCATCTATATGCTCTGCCGTGATCCCAGCAGCGTTAAACATCTCAACCATGTGTTTAGAGTGGGCAATGCTAGGCGAGAATGCTATCGTCTGGGCATCGTTGCCATGAGCTATCCAGTTCTTGATGATGTCACCCGTGAGCGATGAGTCGCCTTCAATGGCTTCTGACAGAGACTTTGGATCATAGTCTGAACCACCTGTTGACAGCCTCTTGCTCCTGACTCCCTTCAAGTCAGCACTTGCCCCACCATAGTAATCAACTGGGCAGAGATAGCCCTTATCGAGCAGCTCAAGCGGCGTAATGGGAACGATCAAGTCGTTGTAACTATCACCCAAACCCTTGCTGAACGGTGTTGCGCTCAATCCTATAAACGTGACCAGACTCATCACATCCATCATTTCCTGCAACGCCTTATAGTGAACGTGGCACTCATCTACCACGGCAACGTGGAATATCGGCAAATGTCTCTTCTTTGACAATGTCTGTATAGACGCAATCTGAATCGGTGCCGCATAATCGGTTCTTTGATGCTGGCCCTGCATTACGCCAACCCTGATCCCTTGCGCGTCAAACGCTTCCAGAGCCTGCTGAACGAGTTTTATCCGATCACATATGAATATGCCCCTTCTACCCTTTTTGACCGCCTCAGACAGTATGTGGACCGCTGTGATCGTTTTACCAAACGAACATGGTGCTGCGAGTATTGGGCGCCGATTACCCTTCATGATTGCAGCTCGCAGCATGTTAACCGCTCTGACTTGATGTTCTCTAAGCATTGTAAATATCCTCCATTCTCTTTAAATCTTTGGCCATTACCCTGTAAGTCTCACCGTATCCCAAGTCAACAATATTTTCATGGCAGAACAGATCCGTATCTAGCGCGAATCCAACTGCTGTAAATACTGGAGTCTGGCTAACGGTCAATATGTAAATGTCAGCCCTGTCTGCCAACTTGTAAATTGGCACAAGAAGGTTGCCGCGAATATAGTTTGTTGTTTTTACTTCGATTCTCTTGCCTCCCAGTATTAAGTCAAACAAGCCTAGCTTTTTGACATTAGTATCTGGAAACAGATTCAGCATCTTCGCAACAGCGACTTCTGACTGAGCTCCTATCCGCATTCTGACCCGTGGATCAATTTTCGATATTGAATGCAAAGTCCTGCCAGCATCTATGTCAGCCTGAAGACGCCCTTCACTGATAAGTTCAGCAATTGCCATATCGACTTCATTCAATTCAATGATCATTTCCATGGCCTTCTAATCAAGTCATCCGCAGCTCTTAACCCAAGATCGACTTCTCGCGACATGGTTACTAATTCACCATTGATCATCTTCTCAACCTTCGCTGCTTTAAATTGATCTCTTGCCCATCTAGCCTTTTCGATATTGTCAAATGTGCCTTGGTGAGAAATACCATCAGTATTCACTCTGACCGTGTACATTTTTGTTCTTTTGTTATAGCGAATGTTTAACTCTAAGGTATGGGCGCTCATTTCTTTATTTCCATTGTTGGCATCAATATTCTTGCATTTTGGGCTGCAATTTTTATTTGCCCCGCTTCGAGCTTGAAACTCTGCTCCGCATTTTTGACAGGACTTAATTATCATAAGTTGTTTCTCCTGCCGTGGAATATTCTTCCGGTATCAATTGCTGCATGTCACCAACCATGCCGAATATAATTCTCAAGCTTGCCATCTTGGCTTTTAAAGCAATGATTTCAGCTCTCATGACATCCAACGCCACATCCTTTGAACATGTAGGATGCTGGCATTTGCATGGGAAATTATTGGTGCAGACTTGGCATATCATTTTGGTTCTCCGTTTGATGAGATCCAAGATTCTTACATTCCAATCAACATTGCAACACTTTTGTTGCTGTAATCGAATGTTTTTAGCGTTAGCCAAATTTTGGGCGCAACTCCGACTTTTCCCTTTGCAAACCACAACCAATACAGATCGTTAATCTGGTTAGGTCTTGTGTGGTTACATCCGAAGATGCGGTACTCATGTGCTTTCGCTTCCTGCTGATTTGCAATATCAGCAACCCACTTGGGTCTTTGCGTATGGACCTGGATCGAGACAGTCGGCGTCTACAGGCGCCCAGGGATTACTTATTGTCGGAAGTTAGCCGTGGGTCAGATATTTCGATTGGAGGCTGCTGACCGGCCCCACTGTCGTTGCCATGATGGCGATTGTGTCGGCTTAATATATTGGCGGGATCAAATATACTGTGAGATAATAACTGAGTCGGGTGACTATCATCCTCCTCTTATCTCTAGTCTTTAGGCCCGCACGGCCACCGACACCCAAATATTAGATGAAGATCTAAATTGTCGCAAGATGTTTTTAACTATTAATCTTCGCAGACACCAGTAATACAGCCGTCAGCCTCTATCATGTACTTTTGGCTTGCTGTCAAATGATCTTCTTCATCTTCTTCAGCGTAGGCTTTCAGATCATCCATAAGATCATCTAGCGCCATCTGATAAAATGTTATCGGAAGAGCTTGTCCAATATGCTCACGTTGAAAGTGAGCTTTATTGATTTTTATCAAGCTAATTATTCCATCAATCGTGATTTCCATCGTCTGCTCCAACTGAGCGATTTCTCGCCACTGAATCTTCTTTGACTTCTTGCTCGATCAGCATATCTATGTAATGACGCGCTTTTCGCAAGTCTTCCACTCCATTTTTGAACTTATACCTGCAAACATACTTAATAATGTTTCCAACTATGTATCCTAACCTATTGATATGTATGAATTCTACTGGTTGGATTTTAAACTGTTTGTAATGTTTTCCACCAACTTGAGTTTCTAATGCGCTCATTTGCTTATCCTTGGTCTAACAGTAAATCGATGAGTCTCACCGTCTGTTTTGTGATATGTAATAACCTTTGCACCGCGCTGACTAATCCAGCCGCCTCTAGCTGCGTATGCATCTCTCCCTGACAGGGTCGGATGTTGCTCTACAACGGACCCAGCGTCTTCTACAACGCGTTCGTGATGCATATGCCCTGTGTGTATATAGGTATGTTTAGCGGCGCCCCAGATCGCTCTGTATCGAGGCTCTGATGAAAACAGCTTTTGAAGCTGCCCCATCTTTTTCTTATGGCCATGATGAAAGGCCAGCATAATTTCTCCCCATAACATTGCGTAATATGGGAATTCGACATCCATCACTTCAACTCGCGGCTCATTAATAAACATGTGTTTAATATGTTTTCTGAGCCAAACAGATCCAGCCATGTCATGATTGCCTTCTGCCTGGACAACTATCACCCGCTCAAATCGATTTAAAAGTATCTTGACGGCTTCCGTCATGACTTCCATGGATAGATCAACTAACTTGCCATATCGCGTGTCAGCGTCGAGCAAATGGCCGCTTGCAGGTGTTACCGCAGACAAGGAGTCAAAATGCAAAAAGTCGCCTAGCTGATTCAATATGCCAACCTTGGATTTTGGGCAGGCCGCAATCATGTCGGCTATCGAGTTGAGAAATACATCTCTTGCTATCCCGACATCCCAATCATCGCCGGTTTCGTCGGCCCAACTGTACATGCCAAGGTGAAAATCTGTGATGGTCAGAAGTGATAACAGATTATCGTCTGTTTCGTGGTTAATTTCTGTAGGCGTGAACGGCGTGAAATTGCTGCTGCCTTCTTCTAATCGCTCAATGAGGATCTCAACCTGGCGCTGTCTATCACTGGCAGACTTTACCCACTGCCCAGTAACTTCTCCGTCTTGATTGTAGTATGTTGATATCCCTTTAGCGATAAACCCTTCTGGCACTGAATGGATCATTTGATGATCTGGAGAGTATCCGCGTTTTGCGGCATTTTGATGTATTGCTTTTATGGACCTACGGACATTGCCTCTATCCTTGCCCAATATAGAGGCAGCTTTTGAATATGTGCCTACTTCATCGTAAAGGCAATATGCTTCCCATTGTACGTCAGTGGCGTACTTCCTAAGATTGCTATCCATTTTTAAGCCTCATCCATTCTGAATCATTCGGATTGGTGAGCTTAACCCCATGGTCAACAGCCCAAGCGTAGATGTTGTCGAGAAAATGCATCATTTCGCCTTTGTCTAATTTTGACGTTGATCTTACCTGTCCAGGTATCACGGTGCTACCGACGGTAATATCCTCGGTTCCTAAGAACATGTTCTTCATCAGCATCTTTATTCCTTCGGCATCAATATCAACCTTCCTGGCAAAGTGTGTGGCCATCTCAGAGAACCAGACATGAACTAATGCATTCTGCGAAAATGTTCTTGGCGAAACATACGCTACAGGCTTCCATGCCAGCGGTTGCGTAAAGTCCCAATCATTTGCCAGCTTAGAAAATGATTTAATGGCATGGTCCAGCTCTGACCGATCCCTAACTAAATAAAAGATGCCTTCCATTATTTTTTGCTCAACTTATCAATCGGCATTTGCTTAAAGCCCATGTTCAAAAGTTCTTTGCTGCTCTTGCCGAAAGGGACATCTTCAATCTTGCCACCATTAGCCAAATATTGATCTATTTCAGACAGTATGTCTTTCGACATAGAATCCTTTGCTTCTGGTGGCACGATTGCCTTTGTTGTTGCAAGTCTAATCGGGATCATTTGCTAAACTCACAAAATCTTCTAATCGCATATCAAAATAATCAGCCAGCTTTGACGCCAAAGATATCTTTACGTCTGAAGCATTTCTCCACCGGCTCACTTGCTGCACATGCACATCAAAATCAAGGGCAATAACTACATTGCTAATGCCCTTAATTTCCTGCGCGATTTTAATTGATCGCCCAATATTCATAACAGCTCCTAAAACGGGATGTCGTCAAATTTGCCGGATTCAATTGCCTTTGGTGCTTGCGGTGCTTCTTTGGCGTTAAACGCAAATGAAACTACTGGCGCTCTAGCTTTATCGCTATCGCCTATCCACGCGCTAACCCAATACTCTTTGCCGTCGATGGTGGCGTTGCCGGTAAAATGCGGATGAGTATCCTTTTGCCGCTTCTCGTTTTTCCAGATGGCGCCACGATTATCATTATCCATTACTTTCTCCTCAGTTTTTCGCTTTCGCTTATAACGACTTCTGCCGCAGATTTCACAGCTTCAGCCAGTAAATTGATGTACTTGTCATCTCTATTGACTCGCACGATCAAATCTTCCATCTCTGGGTGAAAGGACATGAAATCCCACCACTTTCGCCCAGTGATCCACAGGCATCCCATCACCTGTTGTTTGTATATTGTTGGCAGCGTTCCCTGGCGAAGATATCCAACATGAACGGCAGACGATGGACACTTGATCTCAATGCCTCCGTCATCTCCAACTAGTCCATCAGGCGAGCATCCTGCCTGGATATCATCGTGCAGGCAAAAGCCTATCTCGGTTACTACGTTATTAGTTGACAGCTCATACATCGCCCTAGCCTGCGGCTCAAGCTCGTTACCACGAATCATGTGATCGTTCTTGTATGTCTCTTCCACATGACCTGTAATCATGTAGGCTATCAAGCCATTGATGTATGAATCAGCAGACGTTGAAGGCTTGCCCGTAGACGTAATCAACTTTGAAAAGTTGCTCGCAGACGGTACTCCAGCGCGAGACTGAAGCCACTCAGCAGTTCCTTGCTCGAAGCTATTTACTCGCACTTAGCTTTCTCCGCAGCAGCATAACCGCCTTGTCTTTCTGAGATACCTTGAGCTGCTCTACTGCGTCAATACCAAATGCGCTGCAAAACTTCTCCATATCGCTTTTAGTTTCAATGACCATAGCTCGAATCATTTCGGCTTCTTGCGGATCTACAAGGCCATCTGATTCATCTGCCGGTACATCTAACTCGGAGCCAGCGTAAATCGTAAAGCCTAAACCAAACATCGCTAGACACTTGACAAGACATCTCATCTTGCAACTGTTGACAGCAAACGCATCAGGATTCTTCACAGCTTGATTTTTGTAATTCATTACAGGAAGCCACATTGATCGAGATAGATGCTGATCACCTTTCTTGATGGTGACGGTTGCCGTTATCTCTACTGTGGTATCAGGGAAGGTGTGACTGCTAAAGCTGTAGTCAGCGTCTGGATACTTTGACATTAGCGTAGCCCATGCCCAAGCCCAAGACAGGTAATTCAGATTGTTTTTCTTTTCAACATGAGATGAAACATCTATCGCGGATAGTGTTTCCCATACTTCTTTTGCAAGAACCATAATTTACTCCTCTTATCTGATTTAATCATATCAGAATGGAGCAATAAATCAACAGCTATGATTTGATTGATTAGGTTAATGACCCGTTACGAATAATAATTTCTTCTTCGTCCAGGTTGGCAGTCATCGTGTACAAGTTTTCAATCGCTACCTTGCTGCTTGATACACCTTGCAACTGCGGAAATAGCCCCATGCCAATCGCGATACAACCAATAACGTCAGCGGCAGTGTTGCCAACGTGAATAAGGATATGAGTCCGGCCTTTAACATCTGCAATTTGCCATGTGTTCTTCCCAAACCTGGGCGAATCGACACGGACAAGCTTGTAGTAACCAACAGGAATGCAACTAACATTCTGCTGATTATCAAGCCACGGCTTTTCGACCGTGTAAAAGTGTTCACCGTTGTATGTTAATCGCCCAATGGTCCGGTCCTTGAATGAACCGAATCTAATTAACTCAATCACTTTCGATGAACTCCCTTTGTCTTTTCCAGCGTTCTAAGACCACCCAATCCTAGCATGCCAAGCAAGACCGGCATCATTGTATCTAAAGGCACCAATGGGATAGTAATGTCCATCCCAGCCAATCCAAGTGCAAAATTGGCAAATGGCGTGACGATGAAGTTGCCAGCCATTGCAAACACGCAACACCATCCAGTAGCTGGGCGCCAGCCAGAAACAAACAAAGAGCTGCTAGATGCTTCCACCTTGTTGACTGCCATCTGGGCCAACGCATTTTCTTGCGCGTACTTTTCAGACATTGTTGCAATTTCATGCGCTAAAGCATTTTTCTGATCTTTGTCCTCAACGTATTTGTCAAGCAAGCCAGCGATTGGCGCGATTAAATCTTTGATCATGATGTCCTGACCAGGACCGCTTCCACAAATATAGCAACTTCGTTTGTCGAGCTTGAGCTTTTGGCTTCAAAGCTAAAATCTGTCTTTTCTGCTAATTTGAATGGCACCTGTCGATCATAACTTACTTGAGAAGTTGCAAAAGTAGCTTCGGCAACTCGCAATTTTCGACCTGCTGAAGTGTTTGTGACATTTCTGATTGTCAGATATTTATTGCCGTTTGTTGTCGCGGAATTTACATCTATCCGAAACAAGTATAACGAGTGATTTCGAGGCACCGTATAAATACATGCCTGCATCACACCTGTTGCAGCTTCAATATAGCCGTATTTTACCGCTGTATTAATTGCGTTTATATTTCCGACGTTTTCACCGTCCAACATGATCATCAGGTTGATTCGGAAAAATAATGCAGTAGTTACTGTGCCGCCATCAGCCAAAGTAACAACTTCTGAGATTATATTATAGTCAGAATCAAGCCCTTCAATGATAAGAGTCTTGCCATAATCCAGCGCACTTGATGTCGTTACAGTCAAAGCAATAGCAGTTGATGGGAACGTATAATTCACGCCATCATTCCAGATTGTTTCGTAATTGAGTGCTACGCCTCTATTAAATCCAAACAAATTTACCGCAGAAGCACCTTCAAGATTGCCCCTGGCAACATCGAATAGAAAATTTGGCGTTGACATATTCCCTAAAAATTGCGGCATATTAGAATCCAGTGTATTTAACTATTGCGGCGATTATTACGCCAAATGTTAGCCAAACCGCTTTCTCTAATAGAGAATTTAAGCTAATTCCCGATATAAGTTTTTCTCTTGTTTCATCAATGGCTTTGCTGTGACTGTTTAATCGCTCTTCATGCCTATTGATTCTAGTGCTGACAGATATCAACTTTTCATCCATCCTAGCAATGATAGCTAATGCTTCTGCTAGTTGGTCAAGTTTATCTTCTATACGCCTTAGTCTATCCTCAGTCACATTCAATCCTTGCTATTCCACAGGTCAAAAAGCACCCTAATTTTGTCTTTAATGGTTTCAATATCAGAGTGCATTTTTGCAAGAACTATGACCAATGTTACAAAGCCGACAGCAATTGGCCAAACACTATTTATAAACTCCAACGCTGTCATAAACTTTGCCCGTAATCATAAAATAATTATTCGGCCAAGTCTTCCTTAAGGGCCGCTACATAAGCATTCAAGGCAACCTGGATCATGTCCAAATCGCTCTTCAGCAAATTACCTTTGTTTTGACACTGTTGAATCTGTCCAACCAGCATTTTCTGCTGGTCCGTCATATCTTCAATATCGTATTCTTTATCATCAATTGTGATCATTATTCATCTCCAATGGTTGAAAATGTATATTATCACAAAAGCTACCAAGGCAAACCACTGGCATTCACAGGATTTTTCTGCAACTCGATATTCGCATCAAAGCTCGCTTCAAGAGCTTCAACGTCCATTGTCGCCTGAACCCAGCCCAGCACAATTTCTTCGGTCAGGTCTTCAAACGCCACAAAGTCTTTAGCAGCTTCATCAGGCGTGAAAGAGCAAGTGCCGTAACTGCTGGCAGAGTAATCGCCGTCAGTCTTTGAAACTCTCCAGTGAGCAATGGTCACGCCGCCATCAGCGACAGTTCGTTCGAGTTGTGCAATCGTCCAAATCATTTTTGTTTTGCCTTGTTGTTAAGGAATGCAAATGTCTCCATGAGCTTGTAAGCCTTTGCCACCCACGCATCGTCCTTCGGGGTTTCAGTGTAGTTCGCAACCACACTAGCCGCCGTGACCAGTGATGTTGCAAAAATGTAAAAATCTAATAAGTAATCCATTTGTTTATGCTCCTTCTAAGGCTTCGATTCGGGCGGTTAGGGCTTCGATGATTGCTTGTTGTTCTTGCATGGCTTTGACAAGATGAGCAACGATGCCGCCGGTCATACCACCTGTTAAGCCTTTGCGCTCTTCTTGGCCTTCAGAAGACATATTTTCTACGACAAACTCAGGAAAGATTTGTTCTACTTCTTGCGCTACAAATCCTGCTTTGCAATGCTCACCTGAAGCAATCCAATCAAACTCAACTGGATTTAAGCTGTTAATTTTAGATAGTGATCCAGAAATAGTTGTTATGTTTTCTTTTTCACGGATATCTGAAATAGACGCAAACTGTACGTTACTTGCTCCGTTGCCTACAATACCACCCATAGGCGTGTTTGTTGTGCTTGTAACATTACCGTAAAACTGTATAAACCTTTGAGTAGCATCGGTGCTGGTGTCACGGTTAAGGAGGTTTAAAACTGGGCAACTAGCTGATCCAGTAGAGTTATAAATTCCAAAAGGCGCTGCGCCTCCAGTACTACTTGCCCCTTTGAAAACATGTGCAGTGGTTAACCCGTTATAAGGGTTGCTGCTAGTTTCACCCACCAACAAATTGTTTGATAAATATAGGTTTCTAAATCGTGAGCCAGCGTAACCCAAATCATGAAGACCATCAGCAGCAGCACCGGTAGTGGTCACTGGAAAAATTGTTGCATTAGTACTGGTTAAATAACTGAATTTCACCCCGCCTGCTAGTGGGCCAGAAATATAAGGAGCGCCGCCTTGAGCGCCGATTGAGCCGACTCCTGCGCCGTCTCTGTTGAAATAAACGATTGGGCCGTCAGTCGACAAACGATTAAAAGATGCTGCATTTGTACCACTAGCTGTAGCCCATAACGTACCGCCAGCACGAGCCTCAATACCTGCTGTTCCAAAGGCTGTAGCAGTTTTACCCACCAACAAATTGCCGCTGGCGTCTATGCGCATGCGTTCTGTGCTGTTAGTGCGTATAGCTAACGCGTGGTTACTCGACGTTCCTAAAATACCTGCCGAAGAATCCACGCCCATGATGTTTGCTATGCCTGACGCATTTTGCACCCATCTTGTATACGCTATCGTATTATGACTAACCTGCTGTGCCTCGTAGGCATCTAATACTGCGGATTGGTTACCATCTTTTGTTATGTGTAGCGTTGTAGCAGGCGAGCTAGTACCAATACCCAAAGACTCAGCAGAGGCGTCCCATACCAGTTTTGCGGTTGTGCCCGTGCTCTCATACAGCGACACATCGCCGCCAGCGGTGATATCCAAATATCTTCTAAGTGTGGAGCTAGTCCCAGTAAAAAACGCTAATCCAGTTGCAGCACTTGACCCTGCATCATAACTATTAATAGAGGCAGTAACGTTGCCGCCAGTCTCAAAAGAAATGTTCTGACCGATATCTCCAGTTGTGCTATTAGCTGCCCCTAATTGCAGTTGATAATCCGATGGTGTTGTTGATACGGTTGCAGCATCCGTTGTAGCCCCTAAATCCAACCCATTTGCCGTGACGGTTCCACTAAACGTCGCCGCTCCTGTGACACCCAATGTAGAGCTAAACGAACCAGTAGTAAAACTACCAGCCGCTGGCGTTACACCACCGATCACCGTGTTATTGACCGTGCCGCCTGTAATGGTGACACTTGTCGCGTTCTGGCCGACCAGACTGCCAAATGTTCCAAGCACGTTGGCACCGCCGCGCAGGATCAGCGCAAGGTCAGTGCTTACTACCGCGCCGACGTTTGTTAGAGTATCTATCTGAGCCATGTTTTATTCTCCAAGTCTATAGACCTATTATATCAGTATTATTAAGCTGGCTGCGTAGGCCAAATGACATCTTCAAAATCCATCAAATTTTCGTATTTGCTTGGCAAGTCTCTTAATTCCTTTCTGTAAACCTTCCAAGCATTAACCTGATCCTGAGTTAAATCAACATCTAAGTGCTGAGTCCAATCTGTAGCTGCTAGTTTGGCGTTTCGCATAACGCGCAGTTGCTCTTGAATCTCAACTTTCAGCGCGTCCAAATCCACTGGCTTGTCGCAAATCTTGCCGTTCAAAATAATATGTCTTTTATCGTTTGCTATGCCTTCGATTATCGTTTCATTTTCACGCGCATTCAAATCCATCATATCGTCTGGGCAAACGCCAGTACGAAGTATATTGCCGTTTTGGTCGTGTACGATGTAATTTTTCATCGCTTAAACTCCCTGACTGATATGTACCTATCCGAAACGTTTGCGGCGTATCCTGTTCGCGTTAGCTTGTATGTATAAGTTCCAACAGCAGGAGGCGCGTCCAAATAAATAATAGTTGAAGTATCGTAAACCGATCGATCTGTTTGCGCCTGTATTGTGACCGTCTTTAAAAGAGTGGCATCACGATATAGGTTTAGATAAACGAAACTCCCGCCGCCTCCAGCGCCAACTATGCCGATATATCCCTGCGCGAAAATTTCAACGCTGCTGACGGCTGTGCTGGTATTTATTGTTATTTCTTGGAGTAGAGTCGTTCCTGTTGCTGCTTCAGTAAAGCTGGTCGAACCAGACGTTATAGCATTTTGAGTGACCTGAGTTGTATTAACACCGCCAGTTTTTACAATCAGATTGCCAGTAATAGGATCAGTGTCTAAAGTCACGCCATCAATGTTGATGCTTCCAGCGTCTACACTGCCGCGAACGACAACATTGGAAAACTCAGACGCGCCAGCCTTGGTAATCTTCCAACCACTGACGCCGGTTACATAGTCAGATGATTGGATGCTATCGGCTATTTTGTCAATGGTTACTGCATTGCCAGCTAATTGAGCTGTGCCAACGCCTTCTGCGTTAATCACCAAAGAATCGCCGCTTCTGCTCAAAGTTATGCCGTCGATGTTTATATTGGCGGCCTTAACAGTTCCGGTGGTTATTGCGCCACCGCTGATGCTGGTCACGTTTGCATTCACATCAGAGCCAACAATAAAGTTTTCGATATCGCTTCCAATTACAATGCTGCCAGCAGTAATAATACCTGCAACATCAATTCGGTCAGCGTTTACGGTTCCGGTTGTAATCAAATCGCCATCAATAATGACGTTACCGGTCATTATTACTTTCGAGCTGCTGGTTGCCACGTCGTAAGTTATAGCAAACGGAACAATCGGCGCGTCTTCTGTTGACGCAGGATTTACCACTGCGAACCTGTCTGCAATTATATAAAACAAACTATCCGGCTCGGCATTTGCTGCTGTGCTGTTGAACCCGAACCCAGTGATCCTGTTGTTAATGTCAACCTTGACGCTATAATTAGCCTCAATGCCGTTGATAGATTCTGCTTGCGTAATTATAGAGCTGGTATTTTCTCCGACAGTCGTTTCCAAAGTTACTATGTCGCTAGAAGTGGCGGTTATGACATCGCCTTGTATCTCGACAATAGTGGTCAAGTTGGATATAGCATTTGCCTCGCCTGCCAGATTTAAATTGGTATCATTCAGAGCAGAAGTCAGAGAAACGATGTCTTCACTGGTGACTTTGATTCCGCGCTCTGTTTCAACTATTCGTGTGTCTAAAATGGAAACGGCTGTTCCAGTTGCGCCACCTACTGCGCTAGTTCCCTGAAGGTCAATTTCGTCGCCATTGACAAGCTGAAGCGTTTCACCGTCCGTTCCATCGAGTTTTGTGTAGAATTTCATTTCGACATTAAGTTCGGTAATGTCGGTCGCAGAAACTTCAATCAGCCCATCGATTACTTCGACCTGCAACTCTAGCGTGTCAATTGCCGCAGCGTTAACCTCAATCTGAGCATTTGGGTCTGACTGCTCATAAGCTAAAACAAAGGCATCATATGATCCAGTGAGAGCAACCAAGTCTTCGTCAATCAAGACTACCGTTGCATCCAAAACGCTTAATGCGTTTGCCGTGGAGACAATTTGAGTTGTATGCCCATCCACAGTTGTGATGGTGCCGTCAAGATTTGCGGAAACAGCCGCAATCTCACTTTGATTTGACGCAATTCGTGGATCGCTCAAATCAACCCAAATTGTCCCGTTCCAGTAGTATGGCTTGTTGTTGTCGTTTGAATCATACCAGCGCGAATAAATATCAATTGGATCGGGTACGCCTCCAACGCCAGCAACCGGCGGCTCATCGCTGACAAAAACATCAGTAGTCCCGGCGCTAATATCAACAACGGTTTGCTGTAAATTGCCAAAACTTGCGTCAAGGTCGTTTGTTATGCCCAGCAAGTATTGACCGTTATTAAACGCATAAGAAGCAACATCGCCAAGCTGCTGCAAGTCAGCTCTAGCCCCGCCGATTAACTCAAGAATCTCGCCGGTTCCAGCAAGTTGAATTTCGGTGATATCTTCAATCACAACGCTGTTTAAAACGTCGTCATCGCCAAGCAATGCGCCTGCTGAGTCGGTCAAGTTGGTCCCAGCAGTAGCGCCTACGGTAGCGTTGTCAAATGGCCTGCCACCGTTTAAATTGGAAACATCTTGCCACTCGACAGAATTTGCTATGTTTGTCAGCGCGGTTGCCGTGACGTTTGATTGGTCGTTGTCTGGATTTCGGTCGCTGAATACGTTGGCGCTAGAACCTATACCAATTGCTCGGACCCAATACCAACGCTGATCACCGGAAGTTATCGGGTCTAATTCGGTGCTTGCGTCATGTTTAAAAGATGTGATTATACCTCGACCAATTTCGACAGCATCTGACCACTGATCGGTCGGAGAAGCATAAACAATTACACTTGAAAACTTTGAAGTGTTGCTTGGATTTCGCCAATTCAAATCGATTGAATTCACGCCTGCAACGGCAATCAGGCTTTGCGGATCAGGTACGCCAGCGAATCCATTTGTGATAATACCCGCCGCGCTGATAGTTGAATATTCTGTCGCGTCAGGATCTTCGTAGCTTCCTGGATCATCTTCCGCAAGCGTTAAAGAGATTCCGCTTTCTGTAAAACTCCAACCCATGCAACGAAAAACTTTCGACGAAAAGCCAAGCTCTCCAATAGTCACTTCAACCCTATCGCCGACAGTTATTGCCATTGCCGAAAGGTTAGCTGGAAACGTCAACAGCTTTTGCTGGTCGCTCATCTGAATCAACTTATTTGCGATTCGTTGAGCCATGTAGCTTGTGTTCGTAAACGGAAGTTTTATTTCTCGCTCTAATGTTTCGCCGTTGTCTCGATTTAACGCGGCGGTTAATTGAACCCGTGGAACCTCGACCGATTTATTGTTTTGAGCAGGGTCGATAATGATAGATTTTACAGTGTTGAATCTGTCTGCTCGTTCAACAGATGTTTTAACCGTCACAGATCCGGCCAAATCGTCCTCGGTCAATACGTGAGTCGGTGCCTGATACACGCCTGCGCTGATGATGTACTCGCCGCCAGAGTATACCAGAGAACCATTCATTGAACTCAGCAGCTTGTTGATGCTGGTCATGTGTGGATCAGTGCCGAACAAAACGCCATTCGCGGTGAATCGCTTTTCAGTGCCTCCAGGAACTGGTACGGAAACATCGCAAGCGTCGGCTGCAATAATCACTTCAAACCAATCAATTTTAGCGGTCGCGATGCCCATACCGAATTGTGTATTGGTTAGATAGTCAGCGACGCACAAAGCTGGGTTGTCAGAGTAAGCTATGTAGGTTGGGTTGGTTGGATTTTCGCCAGCAGTGTTTCCGGCGGCAACGTCTAATCGCGGATCGTAAATCCTCCGACCTTTTACCAGAGCGCGGATGTTGTTCGGTGAATACTTGCCCCAAAGCTCCTGACTTTCGGTGGCTTCCAACAGCGTGAAAATCGTGTGGATATACGCGATTCCTTGGCCTCTATTGTTGGTACTATAAT
>Ga0208544_10001437_pt1 | contig 16392 bp, 25 predicted proteins | sample DEB08_DNA_9_FD_184526 | JGI IMG/M metagenome (GOLD analysis project Ga0208544, IMG submission 184526) | Aqueous microbial communities from the Delaware River and Bay under freshwater to marine salinity gradient to study organic matter... | ecosystem: Environmental > Aquatic > Marine > Coastal ... | reverse complement strand
GGTTGACTATTGGTATTAGTTTGATTAATTGAATTGGAGGTTAATTAATTTTAATTTCAAATAAACTATGGAGAAATAAAAGAAGCAAACGTAAAAGTAGGCTCCAAGCAAGAAGCGACCCCCCTTGATTCAAGCCAACACAAAGCTACCTGCAGCTGCAGGCTAGCGCATGAACCTATTCTCGCAAAGTGCCAGTGTGTCCACCAGGGGCAAGTCTGGACAGCCAGGAATGAGATAAACGCACGGCAACTTTGGAGCTGTCGGAAATGGTGCGTTGGGCATGGAGTCGAGGTAACTTTCAACGACCATGGGAGCAAAAAGTCGCATATAGACCTCTAACGTATTAGGTAATTTCGGCAGGCTGCCCCCATCTGGTCCATAGCCAGCCGTTGAAGGTTCCTTTTCTCGGTCGACCAAGAATGCAGGTAACGAGCATAAGCAGATGTTTTAGCAGACGCAGACGATGATGAGCGGCTTTGCGCCCTCTGAGCGAGAAGACATGCTCGATTTGCCGCCTTAAGTTTAAATAATGACACGCAAGCGCTCCGAAGGCCACTTCCTCAGGCCGGAGAGCACGCAAAGTGGCCGAACTATGCCACTCTAGGCGCACTCAGGGCATCTTATGCTCGGAAGCGACATACAGAGTCCCCCAAAAGTCGGCGTGGGCTCCAGTTCGATGGGCATCCCATTGCAGCATCGAAGAAAGAAGGGCACAACAGCGAACAAACAGCGTCCAAGACAAGCCTTTTCAAACGAAGAGGCATCCTTTTTAAAAAGTTAGGGCAACATCAGGCCAATTGAGTCACGCTTCAGAGTAGCGGCACCTCCAAACATGACTGCGTTGCAGAAGCAGGAGATTTCGGAGGGGAAAACGTTTAACCCGACCAGCAAAACGTCCAATTAGTTCTGGAATCAAGTCTCTCATCAAATTCACTAGTCTAACCGGCCAGCCGCCTCCGACTTCGCTGCCAGAGAGATGGACAACGATGAGGAGCATCAAGTGGGCCCCGGCTCCCCGTTGACAGCCAAGTCACCCCAAGAACTACTGCTGATCTAGCAAAGAATGCAGTACACAGTTAAGACAACTCCAAATGACCCATTGATCAGCAAGCCCTTCTCGTTTCTGTCGAACATCGGAGGTAAGGACACCTCGTAGGCCAGAGTGACTCTCAGGACTGGAGACAAGTTAATTGATATGGTCGATGCTAGCAAGCACAACACGCTCAATCCCTAAGAGAAGACCGGTGATAAAGCAGATAATTTCACTATTTTCACCAACATGAGTGTTGACTAGCGTGATCAGTATCGAGGAGAGAAGAGGACCGTCTATCTTCAAAGCGGCAAGAAATCCCTCAAAAACCAGTAACCACAGTCGAGGGGCGGTGGTCTAACAGGAGGCGACAGCATTCACGACTAGGAGGTGATGAGGCGCACAGGTCAGGGCATGTAACTCGATCCACTGGCACAGAAGAGTCTCGGAGCAGGTTCGAGAGGACACGGCAGCACCTCGGCCATGAACACCATCGAAAATCGACCCACTTCCTCCCTCTCCAAACAAGGAAGCTAGAGCAAGTTCAAAAACCACACTCAGAAAGACTTCAAAATCTCATCGGGCTAACAACGACCTTTCTCAGCTAAGAACTCATAGATGTAGGCACATCGTAGCAGACCAATGTCTGGAGTTGTACCCCAAGGTTCGTCACGAGCTGGAAAGCCAATGTAGACAAGCAATGATTTCCACCAAGGCAACAATTAGGGTTCTGAAGACGACTTCCTTATGTCGGATAGGCATATCGATGAGGAGGACGATGAAGGAGACATTACGATAGACCAGCGCAAGGAAGACGAGATCAGCAACTTTTGCAAGCAGATCATGGGTGCTAGACCGACCACAGCTCTTGTAAACCATGAAGAAGCTCTGGACACACTGCCGTACCCTGAGCTATTTGATCGCTCCGAGCGCACCTTTGCCGCAACATTCGCACGCTATGGAGACCTTAGCTACTTTACACCGGTGCAGCGCATCGGCGGCTACATGGAGTACTAGGCACGTCTCAAGAGAAAGCACTTGATGGATTTGATCGCATACCTAAAAACCTCAAAGACCCAGATCAAGGTCGACGAAGACGGCGAGGGAGCTCAAGGAAGACAGGCTGCGTAAGATTTCAACGACCACTGTCTTTTTATTGGTCTCATGCCCGACGAGACTGCTCAGAAGCCACCAACTGCCGGACAGCTGCACTACGAAATGCCCACAGTCACTTACTAAAATCAGCACCAAGAATTGCCGGTAGTGAGAGCTTACGACCCCTGCTCAACAAGGACGCAAGCAGACCTAAACTTCGAACAGATCTGGTCGAAGGCCCTGCTCAAGCAAGTGCAAATCAGCATTCACAGGATGATGAAGTATATCCAAAGCCCTGACAGCATTAAGAGCCAAGAGTTGAGCAAGTATCGCAAGTAGTGGATGCAGAGGGCTCTCGATCTCGTTGCAGACCACTTGTTGACCAACTTCCCTGACGAAGTGCGAAGGTTGTTCCAAGAGGTCTTTGAAAACTACATCAGCGCAATGAAGACAGCCATCATGGAGTACATCCTGCGCTCACCAGACGAACGCAAGCGCCTTCACATCCTGATGCTGCCCAAGAACGTACAGACTGCGGCCGAGAGACAAGCTAAGAGTGGCGGCTATTCACTCGCCCTCTTCCCCGGCACCCACAAAAGGAAGATTAGCGCCGAGAATGAGGTTAAGTTCAAGTTGATCACGAACAACATCGTCGTTAGCTAGCTCAGCGCCTGGTGGCATGAATTCCGCAAGTTCAGACTGATCGACTTCTAGAACTTCCATCAAATAGTGCAAACGAGGAACACGCAGTTTGGCGGTGGCATGACTTTTCAAACTGAGAAAACGCGCAGCAAGACCCCGCTTTCGACGGGCACGGCAACTGAAACGGACCTCAGCGCAAGCTACGCTATGGACATCGACAACTTCTTGAGCTATTAAGAGGCTTTCCTCGAGAAAACCCTTGCTATTTTCAAGAATGTTTGGTTCAGAGGAGCTATCTTGATCATCAAAAAGTTCAAGCAGCTCAGAAACAAGGAACAGCAAGACCAGGTGATTCACGGCAAGGCTGGCGACAGCAAATGGACGTTTGAAGGCTTCAAGGCTTCACAGAACGACAGTGGAGAGACTGATGAAGAGATGTACGGCATGTCGTCTGAAAACGCTGAAAAAATGCGAAACTTTTCTTACTCCGGCGGTGACTCCAAAAGCACAAAAATGACTCCCCTGCAAGAATACTGCATGCGTACAGCTGCTGCTCACAGTAACGTGCACTTGAAGATGTTCAGACAGGAGAAAAGCTTCATGTTTGACTCTGTGATAGAGTAGTTCTCGGAAGACACGAATCTTGACGATTTGATCGACATCAGAGACAACTCCGCATACATCGCATTTGTGTCCATGATCGGCGGCTACATCAACTTCGATGAGAATGGCTACGAAGGCCTCGCAAAGGAGTACAAACGTGAACTCAAGTATGCAGCTGGAAACCTCATTGGCCTCCAACTGAGGGAGATCATTGACCAGTCTGTTCAAACTTTCTCCAACTTCTTCAGTGGGTTCAAGAGTTTTGCTCAGCTCAAGAGTTCGTAACCAAACTTCGCACCCTTGCGTTTGGTTCGGACCTTCACGACAGTAGTTCGAGAGCGAGTCAGAGTCGAGCCGGTTATTAAGAATTCTAAAAAGAACGCCGAAGAGACCAACCCCGTCCTGTTGGCGCAACTTAAGCGCAGGAAGGAAGAGGAAGAGCGAGCTAATCAGCAGTCTGCTTCAGTTGAAACTGAGAAAAGAGCTGCCAAGTTCGACAAGCCACCTGCTCTTGATGTGCCCGACTTCATGGATTACTAAGACTATGCTAATCCAATCTTCCATCTTGAGCTGCTTCTCGGCTGTCAAACTGATCCGGAGCAAGAGCGCAAAACAGGCCTGCACCAGTACCAACTGAGCGAGCAGCTTGTGTTCAACAAAAGCGACGAGTAGATCCTAAACGACTTCGAGTCCTTCTACGAAGACATGGTGACTTCGTTCAATGAGTTCAGCAGACCCGAGTTTTGCAAAATTCAAATTTACAGCATGAAGAAGTACGAAGTGGACCAAAAGGAGCAAGAAGCCACTCGCAGGATCCAGATGAACAGCAAGAGAAACAATAGAAGACGTGAAGCATCCAAAAACACATCATCTGTCATCAACAAGGCGATCAAAGCGGGGATATTCCCTCAGCAGCATGCGAACATAATTACGCCCCAGAAGCTTGACTTTGACCAACTGTTGTACTCGGGCAAATGTGAGGGCCCCTTCGCCTACGAACGATACATGGGACGCATCAAGTGCAAGGAGTCACCAGCTGACATCGTGTCCAAAGACCTCTTTGACCAGAAGCATCCGATGTTCAAACAGCAAGCAACATCTGTCTTCTCAAGAGACTCCATCAACAAATTCATCCAAGTGGCATCGCCAAGCGAAGACTTCTTCCGTCACCACAAGAATGTGATCCTGGGCGTCCTCCGTGAACACTTGAGAGAGGTTAAGCGAATCACTGAGATCTATGAACAGTTCCAACCTTTGATCAGGAACACGTTGCGAGACCGAGTGACTGACTTCGTGTCACAGCCTTCGAGCGCCCTGGAGAAGATGCAAGAGTACTCTCTTTTCTTGAAAGAGCTTCGTTATTATTAGAAGTTGGTGCGGTATCTGCCAGAGCGAGTTGCGTTCCCTATGTTCGAAGTTGGCACTGCTCTCGTCAAAGCGGAGCTACGCAAACGAATTGAGAACCTTATCTTCATCGTGCTCAAGAGGTTTGAAAACGATTTGTACGACAAGACGGTGGAAAATTGTTAGGTTTTCGTCGAAATCGAAGAAGAGCTGAACCAAGGATTGGAGTCGGCTGACCAAGTTGTGGGCATGGAAGTGTTCAAAAACAACCTGATCGTACAGATGTCACAGCTGTAGCGCACGCTGGCATTCCATCGAAAGTGTGTCTACTTCTTGATGTGCTAGAATGACTTGCCTGACATCTTCACAGAGCCTAAGGAAGAAAGTGGCCGTGTCGTGCAAGGCTAGTGCTATTAGGCGGTTATCGAGTTAGACGCGTGGCCCAAGAAGCTAAATTTGATCATGGACTAGGCGGACGATCGCCACTCAGACGAGCGTGCAGCAGTCGAAGAACACGTCTTCGAAAAGAAAGCACTGCTTGACAAGTAGATCAGCGAGATGAACGAGAGGATTCAGGAGGTAGCAAGATGGGTTGACTTCAAGAAATACAGGTTTGATATGGATAAAATCCACAACTTCCAGGCCGACTTACAGCTGCTCGAAGAGATGAAGCAGGAGATTGTTACTGAAGAGAACTTGCTGTTTGGATTCAAATCTGACTTCCTCCAGCTGACGCATGTGACTCGCTTCTACGAGCCTTACTACGAGCTGTGGACGCGCATCGACAGCATGATGGGCAAGAAGGTGGACTGGCAGGAAAGCTACCTGAACTAGATTGATTCTGATGAAGTCGACTCCCTTATCAAAGACTCCACTCGCTCCCTCCACAAGCTCCAAAAGTTGTTCTCAGACAATACCACTGTGCAGCGTATATTGGGTTCCATGAACAAAGAAATTATAAACTTGAGATCATGGCTGCCGAAGATCGAAGTGTTATGCAACAAGGCCCTGAAGGATCACCATTGGAGCACAATCTAGAAAGTGATTGGTCACTAGAATTTGGACCCCTCGACCACGAAGCTCTACACAATTGTCAACTTAGACATCATGGAGCATCTTACTGAGCTCCAAGACATCTCCGAGAAGGCTAAGAAGCAAGACCGTCTCGAAGAAATGCTCAAGTCGATGGAGCGGGACTGGCACGGCCAAGAGTTCGAGATCACCATGTTCCGTGACACGCATATACCCATCCTTGCTGGCTCCAAAGTCGAAGAGTTCTAGCTCATGCTTGATGAGCACGTGTTGATCTCGCAAACTATCCGAAACAGCCCTGACGTGACTCCGATCATTGAGCGTGCCGGCTAGTGGGAACGCACAATGGTGTTCACCCAAGAAGTGCTCGAAGTGTGGACCAAGCTGTAGTCAAGCTATCTCTACCTCTACCCCATCTTCAACACAGTTGGTCTCCAGGAAGAAGTCAAGAACTTACTGTAAGCTGACGCGTTCTCGGCAGTGGACAAGTAGTGGCGTGACATCATGTTCCACGTGCGCCAAGACCCTGCAGTTCTTAACTTGAAAAGAATCCGTAACCTCGAGATCATGCTCAAGTAAGCATACGCCCAACTGGAACACATTTAGAAAAACCTTAACGAGTACCTTGAAAGCAAGCGCAAATACTTCTCTCGCTTCTATTTCCTATCCAATGAGGATCTGATCGAAATCCTTGGTGACTCTTAAAAGCCGCGTCGTATTTAGAAACATCTCAAAAAGTGTTTCGAAGGAATCAACGAGGTGACGTTCAAGACCTTGAAGCACTCTACCGGAAACGTGGGCACGTTGAAGGATGAGATTACCCAGCTTGTGAGCAAGGAGGGCGAAGTAGTGGACCTTGTGGAGACTATCTTCCCGCTTGAGTATGATGGCAAGGTTGAAGAGTGGCTTTACGAACTTGAGAAGCAGATGAAGTTCTCCATTAAGAAAGTGATAATCGAGGCGATCAAGGACTACCCCGACAACAGCAGAGACTTCACAGGAGTGAACATCAACTCGAAAACCCCTCTGAAGACAATCGACCGCACCTAGTGGCTAGCGCGGTGGCAGAGTCAGGTAGTCATCGTGATCTCGCAGATTATGTGGACGCACTCGGTCGAGACAGCCCTCAAGAATTAAGAAGAGATTGTGCCCAAGGCCGTCGTCAGAGTTTACGAGCATTGCGTCAAAATACTTGGTTAGATTGTCAACATGGTCCGAGAAAAACTACCTGACTTGTTGAGGTTGACTCTTAGCGGTCTGATCGTGATTGAGGTGCACGCGAGAGATGTGGTGGAGAACTTGGCTAGAATGAGAATAATGAGTGCAGACGATTTCGAGTGGATCTGCTAGCTCAGATACTACTTCCTCACTAAAGAGCAGCGCGTGGAAGCCCGAATGGTAGTCACCAAGCAGAACTACTGCAACGAGTACTTGGGAAACACGAGTAGGCTGGTTATTACCCCGCTGACAGACAGGTGCTACAGAACTTTGATGTCAGCGCTTGACTTGAACCTCGGAGGAGCTCCTGAGGGTCCAGCAGGCACGGGAAAGACAGAAACCACGAAAGACTTGGCTAAGGCAATGGCTGTCCACTGCATGGTGTTTAATTGCGCTGAGGGCCTTAACTCCAAGGCCATGGCCAAGTTCTTCAAAGGACTGGCCTCAGGAGGCAGTTGGAGTTGCTTCGACGAATTCAACAGAATCGAGCTGGAAGTACTATCTGTCATCGCTTAATAAATTCTTGAAATCCAACGCGCCAAGAACATGGGACTTACTCGCTTTATCTTCGAGGAGACAGACATCAGCTTGCTCCCCACTGCCAACATCTTCATCACCATGAACCCGGGCTACGCAGGCAGAGCTGAACTGCCAGACAACTTGAAGGCGCTCTTCAGGCCTGTTGCCATGATGGTGCCCGACTATGGGCAGATTGCTGAGATCTCTCTTTACTCGTACGGATTCCACGAGTCCCGCTCGCTCGCCAAGAAGATCGAAACCACGTACCGCTTGTGCTCAGAGCAGCTCTCTTCCCAGTACCATTACGATTACGGTATGCGTGCTGTCAAAGCTGTTCTTACTGCCGCTAAGAATCTCAAATACTAGGCAGCCCGTCGTGCGGCTAACAACTATCAGCATAGTGTAAGCGGAAGCAAATTAAACGTCGCATCCGAACAGAGTCTTGACGCTGACTTGAACGTCGTGTAGCGAGAAATCAATGCTAACAACGAAGAAAGTGAAGAAATGCTGATCTTGCGTAGTATCAGAGATGTAAACTTGCCCAAGTTCCTCGCTGACGATATCCCGTTGTTTATTGGAATTGTGAACGATCTGTTCCAAGGTCTCGAGCTGCCAGCTACCTCGTACCCAACACTGCAACAGACGACACAAGATGTGATGACTGAAATGAACTTGAAGCCGATAAACTAGTTTGTCGAGAAAGTGGTCTAGCTGTATGACATGATTCGATGCCGGCATGGACTTATGTTGGTCGGTCCCGCCAACAGTGGCAAGACAACAACTTACAAGGTGCTGCAGAAGGCACTGACTACGATCGTGAGAACAGACCCTTCAATGGAGGAAAAGCCAGTTGAAACCTTTGTGCTCAACCCGAAGAGTATCACTCTTCCTCAATTGTATGGCAGCTACGACATGATTTCCCAAGAGTTCACGGATGGTATTCTGGGATCGATCTTCCGTAACTGTGCGTACAAGGACGCAGACACTGCTCGTCGGTGGATGATATTCGATGGACCCGTCGACGCGGAGTGGATCGAAAACATGAACACCGTGTTGGATGACAACAAGAAGCTGTGTCTGATGAATGGAGAAATCATCTAGATGAACGAGAGCATGAATTTGATCTTCGAGACTCATGATTTGTCCGAAGCATCCCCTGCTACCGTTTCTAGATGTGGCATGGTTTATATGGCGCAGGAAGCGTTTGGAGGCTGGCAAACTCTCCTTGATTGCTGGATGAATCAATTTGAGCAAGACATTGAGTTGGACACGATGCAGATTAGTGGCGGGCCTGAGAATGTCAGATGGCGCATCAAGACTTTGTTCAAGTATGTCTACCCTGAGCTCATCGAAAGGGTTCTTCGAAAATGCTCCTTCAGCTTACAAGTGTCAGAGACCCAACTTGCGGCCAGCACACTCAAGATTCTCTCCATCATGATGAAGAAGAGAGAGTTCATCTAACTGATTCACCGTGACAAGGTGAAAAATGATGATATCAACGCCCACATCGACCGATTCTTCCAATATGCCTTGATTTGGTCCGTCGGTGCCATCACAGATGAGGCTGGCCAAAAGACTTTCCAATAAATCTTCAGAGACGTAACTAACGCGAGTTACAAGATCCAGAACAAGTCATTCCGTGTTGAACGCATCTCAAATGTGCCTGAGCAGGGCTAGTCCATCTTCAACTACTATGTAGGCGACAACGGCCTGTGGATAAGTTACAAAGATGTGTTACAGCGAGGAGAGCACAATGTGGAGATTGACCCGCAAGCTGACTACTCGGAAATCATCGTGCCCACGAGTGAGAACTTAAAGCAAAACTAACTGCTGCATATGTTCTTGACCAATGGAAACCCGGTGCTCTTCGTCGGACCCACTGGCACAGGAAAGAGTGTCTCCGTTCAAAAGTACATTCGTTAGCTGTCGCGCGAGGAATACTTGACCACCACCATCTGCTTCAGTGCCAAATCCACTGCCAACTTCACACAAGACATCATTGAAACCAAGCTAGAAAAGCGTGGCAGACGAACTTATGGACCTCCAGTCGGCAAGAAGCTCCTGGTTTTCCTGGACGACTTAAACATGCCGACAGTCGAAGTGTACGGCGCACAGCCTCCCATTGAACTGCTTCGCCAGTGGATGGACCACCGTGCTTGGTACAACTACAAAGAGAAGGGCAATCCACTGTTTAACATAGACTAACTGGTGTTCGCAGCTGCAATGCAACCGCCATCGGGTGGCAAAAACTAGGTCACCCCCAGATTCATCAGGCACTTTAACGTCATTTCCACCAACAACTTTGATGAGACTGTCTTACTTCGCATCTTCAACAAGCTGATGGATTGGCACATCAAGGGTTAGAACATCATGGGGACTGACTCAGCAAGGGTGCTCAAAGGCATCGTCGCGGGCACCATCGATGTGTTTAATTATGCGCGCATGAAACTGAGACCCACACCCGCCAAATCACACTACTTGTTCAACTTGAGAGACCTGAGCAGAGTTGTGCAGGGTGTATAGATGATGAAGACATTCCAGCACTCGAGGACATCGAAGCTCATCAGGCTCTGGGTCCACGAAATCGGACGCGTCTTTGGCGATCGGCTCACCACTGACCAAGACCAAAAACTCCTCTTCGACTAGCTCTTCTTTGCTTCACGTGACAAGATTAAGGAAGACCTTAACTCTGCGCTAAGAGGAATGGTTCCAGAAGACTACAAGATGCCTGAAGATGAGGTTTCGCCCGAAAGAACGCATAACACTATGATGGTCACGATTCAGTTCTCCGACTTGACAGGCATCGACACCTTTGGAGGTGCTGGGGCCATGGTTGCTGACACGAGAGAATACAATGAAATCGGATGGAACGACCGTCACCAAATCAAAGAAAGATTAGAACTTGTCCTCCAAAACTATAACGATGTGTCCAAGAAGCCCATGGACTTATGCCTATTCGACTTCGCTATCACGCATACTCATCGCATTTGCCGTGTTCTCAAGATGAGAGAGGGCAACTGCTTGCTCATTGGACTCGGTGGCTCCGGTAGATAGAGCCTAGCACAACTTTCAGCTTTCGTGATGGACCAGTAGTTGATTCAGCCCGAGCAAACTAAATCCTACAATTACGACTCGTGGGCCGATGACATGAAACGATTGCTAATGACAGTTGGTTGCGACTAAAAGGCAAGCACTTTCTTCCTCAACGACGCCTAGCTCAAGTTTCCGTTCATGCTCGAAGATGTCAACAACTTGTTGAACCAAGGCGAGATTCCAAATTTGTTCGGAGCGGATGACAAGATTAACATTGTCGAGAGACTTCGCATGGTCGCGAAGAAGGAAGGCCGCTATGAGCTGTACAACGTCGGCACTCAAGACAGGCTGCTCGACTACTTCACAAGCAAAGTCAAAAAGCATCTTCACATAGTGTTGGCCATGAGCCCGACAGGATCCGCGCTCGGAAACAGAATCAGAAACTTCCCCTCACTCGTGAATTGCTGCACCATTGATTGGTTCTTCGCGTGGCCAAAAGAAGCACTGGAAGCCGTGGCTGCTAAGTATTTAGAGGAGACTCCGTTTGACGACCAACTCAAGAACAACATCGTAAATATGTGCAACACTTTCCACCTGAACACGATCCAGCTGAGCGAGCAGTTCCTACAGGAGCAACAACGACACACCTATGTGACCCCGACCAGCTACCTTGACCTTATGCAAATGTTTTTAAAGCTGCTGGAACTTCAACGTGATAAGCTTTACGAAAAGAAGCTCTCTTACGAGGGTGGAATTGAAAAGTTGCACACAACTGCCGAACAGGTACAAATCATGCAGCAAGAGTTAAACGATAAACAGCCCAAACTGGAGGAAACAGAGAAGGAGACTATCGAGCTGATGCAGAGAATCACCAAGGAGTAAGTGGAAGTTGTCGAGCCAAAGAAGCAGATGATCTCCTAACAAGAAAACGAAGCGCATCTCGTCATGATGGAGGCCCAGAAACAAGAAATTGAGTGCAAGAATGAGTTGGCTAAGTCGGAGCCTTTCATCGAGCAAGCCGAGAAAGCTCTCAACACCATCAAGCCTTCCCATATTAACGAAATCAAGGCACTACAGAAGCCGCCACTGCCCGTCAGAACTGTGCTTCACGCTGTTTGTGTCATGTTCCAGAAGCCCGTGGAGAGGACACCCAAGAAGGATAACCCGAAATACCTCGAAGATAACTGGTGGTACACAGGTCAAAAGTTCATGGGCGAGAAAGACTTCATCTAGCAGTTGATGACCTTTGACAAGGAGAACATCAAGGAAGAAGTGATCGCGAAGATTAAGAAGGAGTTCTTGTCTGACCCGAACTTCTAACCCGGTCGCGTCTCCAAAGCGTCCCAAGCTGCCAAAGGCATGTGCTAGTGGGTCATTGCACTTGAGAAGTACGACAATGTGGTTCGATTCATCAAGCCAAAACGCCGAGCACTGGCCGATGCCCAGTACAAATATTAGCTTCGTATGGCTGACCTGCGCGAGAAGTAGGACGAGTTAAAGGCCGTAGTTAATCAGTTTGACGCCCTTCAGCGCAGATACGAAGAGAGCAGTGGTACGAAGATGAATTTGGAACTAGACATTCAGGATTGCACCGTGAGGCTTGAACGAGCAAAGGTTCTTCTTGAAGGACTTAGTGGAGAAAAAGAACGCTGGATTGCCTCCCTTCAGCAAGTAGAAGAAAACTTGAAGACGATTGTGCCAGACATGCTTCTCTGCGCTTCAATGATCGCATACCTGGGGCCCTACTCGCAGAACTATCGCAACAACATGGCAGCGAACTGGCACTTCCAGATGGTTGCGCATTCCTTGACCACCTCCCCCAATTTCAGTTTGGAGAGTGTCCTCGGAGAGCAGGTGCTTATTCGACAGTGGCATATGACAGGCCTGCCAGCTGATGCTTTCTCTGTTGAAAATGGAATCATCATGAGTTAGAGCATGAAGTGGCCGTTGTGCATTGACCCTCAAAGTCAAGTCAATCGGTGGATCAAGAGCATGGAGATCACTCTGGCGCAGCAGTAGAAGACTGGCAACAAACTAGTCATCGTGAAGCCCTCTGATTCTGACTTTGTCCAGCGTTTCGAATAATCTATTAGGATGGGACTTCCACTTCTTCTCGAAAGTGTCGGCGAAGATTTAGATCCAATCCTTGAACCAATCCTGCTGCGTTAAGTGTTCAAGATTGGCGGGTTCAAGTAGATCAAGTTCGGTGACGACAACATCGACTACGCAGACGACTTCCGACTGTACATGACGACACGGTACGCGAACCCTCATTACTTGCCCGAGCTGTCAACCAAGGTGTCACTTATCAACTTCTAGATCACCTTTGAAGGCCTCAGAGAACAGCTTCTTAATTTGGTTGTCAAAATGGAGAATGTCACCTTAGATGATGAGCGCGCTAAGCTTATCATAACTCAGTACGAGAACAACAAGCAACTGAAGGAGACGGAAGCCACTATCTTGAGAGTACTCAAAGAGGCTACAGGTAACATCCTTGATGATGAGAAAGCAATCATCGTGCTGAAGCAAAGTTAGCAGCTATCTGAAGAGATCAAGAAGAAGTAGATCGAGGCAGAGAGCACAGAAAAGAGTCTTGGGGAGGCACGCCAAGTATACTACCCCATTGCAAATCACTCAGCCCTCTTGTTCTTCCTCGTCTCAAAGCTGCACCTCATCGACGTGATGTACCAATATAGTTTAAGTTGGTTCATCTAACTGTTCACGATGGCCGTCGACAAATCACGTGGAAAGACGAAGGAGCACCCAGAGGACCCCCATGCCCTCATCAATGACACTCAGCAAGTGGTAGTACAAGATCAACAGAACAGCTTCTCATCGGGTAAGAACCAATAGCTAAAGGATGCCAAGTAAAAGTAAGACAAGAGCATGTCGATCGACTTCCAAACTCCGGGCTCTATTGAGGAGATTGACCTGCAGGCGCGAGTAGAAACCCTCGTCAGCTACTTCACGTACAACCTCTACTCCAACGTTTGCCGCTCAATCTTCGAAAAAGACAAACTTCTGTTTTCGTTCCTTCTCGCTGCCAAAATAAAATAGTCGCAAAACAAGATGACAAGCACCTAGTACAAGCTGCTGACAGAGACGATGAGCGGACTGGAGAATCCTCTGAAGACAAGCAACCCTGCAAAGTCGTGGCTGCCAAATGCAGTTTGGAATAAACTCTGCGTCTTTGCGCATCGGGACCAACTGTTCGATGGCTTGGTGAAGAACTTCGAACAGTATGAGAAGCAGTGGAAGAGGCTCTACGACTGTGAAGTCCTTTCTGAAGACATGTACCCGACTAACAATTAAAGCATCAGTCGAACATGGAGTCCATTCATGAAACTGTGTATTCTCAAGGCGATGCGACCTGACAAGCTTGGCCAGGCAGTCTAGGAGTACGTACACGCCGAGATGGGCTCGCGATTCCTTTCACCACCCATCTTCGACCTAGATCAGTCCTTCAAGGACTCGACTTGCGCTACTCCGCTAATTTTCGTGCTCCCAGGTACCGATCCCCTCCAACAACTTTCTTCGTTCGCCTCGAGCCAGAGAAAGTTAGAAACGATGAAAAGCATATCGCTTGGACAGGGCCAGGGTCCACGAGCAGAAAAAGCGATCTAAGAAGCGAGAAAGCAAGGCTCTTGGGTTTTACTTCAGAACTGTCACCTGTACCCTTCTTGGATGCCCAAACTGGAGTAGATCTGTGAGCAGATGGAAATGAAGGTGGGTTCGGGCGGTATTCGCGATCACAGCCACCCCAAATTCCGTCTGTGGCTCACCTCGTACCCTTCTGAAGTCTTCCCAACACCCGTGCTACAAAACGGAATCAAGATGACAAATGAGCCTCCAATTGGCCTCAAAGCAAACATGATTCGCAGCTACAAAGCAGACCCCCTCTCCCGCCCCGAATTCTTCAACGGGAACAAAGACTCGTCAACCTTCAAAAAGCTTGCCTTCGGGCTAACGATGTTCCACGCCATCTTACTTCAGAGGAAAAACTTTGGTCCTCTAGGCTGGAACATTAGCTACGGGTTCACTGCCTCCGATCTGCAAATATCGATGCGGCAGCTGTTCTACTTCGTTGATGAATACTCTAAAGTTCCCTTCAACGCGCTCAGCTACCTCATTGGCGAGTGCAACTACGGTGGACGTGTTACCGACGAGAATGACAGGAACCTCCTCACAGCACTCCTTGAAGACTTTATGAGCGACAAGGTGCTGGACTTTGGTTACTCCTCGCTGCGACACGAGGACAGCTCCATGTATGTCATGCCATCAGGTGACAACTCGTACTACACCTACATCGAGAAGATCCAGAGCATGCCTTAGGAAGAGCCTCCCCAAGTGTTTGGCTTCCACCCCAATGCCGACATCACGAAGAACCTGAATCAATCGAATGAACTACTTTCCTTACTTCTCAAGCTTGGCGAAGTTGAAGGCATTAACAACTAAGACAAAGATAAAGATGGAGCTGGACAGATGGGTTCGTCGCGATACGGCAACATGACTAAGCAGAGAAGCACCATCCCGGCCTAAAACAACACGCCTAGCTAGCTGATGACACTGTGCTCTCAAATTCTAAAAAAACTGCCGGAGAAGGAGTTCGACGTCGAAATCATCCAGGTGGTGTTCCCAATGAAGCGTGACAACTCAATGAACACTGTGCTCGTCCAGGAAGTGCTCAGGTTCAACAGACTGCTCAACATCATCCTAAAGTCGCTGCAGGACATCGAACTGGCGCACATCGGTGAAATTATAATGTCAGAGTCACTGAACAAAATCATGGTTTCCATCGAGAGTGGCCACGTGCCTTCCCAGTGGCTTTCACTGTCATACCCTAGTCTAAAGCCGTTGGCTAGTTACATTTAGGACTTGGTTCTGAGGATTCAATTCCTGCAAGACTGGATCCGCAGAGAGGCACCACCTGAAGTGTTTTGGCTCTCTGGCTTCTTCTTCACCTAGAGTTTCCTCACCGCTATTTTGTAGAACTATGCACGCAAGCACTAGATCGAGATTGACATGCTGAGCTTTGAATTCAAGTTCTTAGGCCAAGAAGACCCGACCGACCACACCGAAGAAATCTTCTAGCTGGAAAAGGCTGAAGAAAAAGGACTGATATTAAAGACTCCTGACGACGGCGCATACATCAGTGGACTTTACTTTGAGGGCGCGCGCTGGGACTACGACAAGAAGGGCTTGGCAGAGCAGCACCCCAAGCAACTGTACAGCAAGGTGCCGATCATTTGGCTGCTGCCTGGACTTCAAAACACCAATGAGCTATCAACTCTGCGAGGAACTCCTGCCGAAACTCCCCAGACTTCCCAACGAAACGTGATTCCGTAATCTTCTTAACCAAGGAAGTCGCAGGTGGATTCCATTCCAATCTCGAGTGCGGCTCCCTCCGAACGCCACAAAGAAAACACTTACAGATGTCCGTTGTATAAGACTGCCGAGAGAAAGGGCACGTTGGTGACGACTGGGCACTCGACCAATTTTATTCTTTACATCGACACGCCGTTGAAGTCTCACTCCGATTCCCGTCGCTCCGTTAGCAGCGCCATTGAAGACAAAGACTACAAGCACTGGATCAAGAGAGGCGCAGCTATGCTAACACAACTTTCCGACTGATAGACTTCAGAGGCCGCCATCGTTCACGAGGAACTGAGCATTGCTCCTGCAGTTGAGACCAATTTGAAGGGATTAAGTTGGCAGTTGGCAGTCTAGCTCTTCGATTAAGTCATTCGATGGCGGGTTTGTCTCTGTCCAGTTGCGCTACGTTCATCAAGGCAGTGACTGGAATGATCTAATTGACAGATTGACATAACATTTAAACATACTACAAATTACACTTCAAAGACTTCATGGGGTTTTGG
>Ga0208544_10001436_pt1 | contig 16392 bp, 20 predicted proteins | sample DEB08_DNA_9_FD_184526 | JGI IMG/M metagenome (GOLD analysis project Ga0208544, IMG submission 184526) | Aqueous microbial communities from the Delaware River and Bay under freshwater to marine salinity gradient to study organic matter... | ecosystem: Environmental > Aquatic > Marine > Coastal ... | reverse complement strand
GATCGTATTTTGCGGATTAACCGCGAGGAAGCGCTGCTCTCAGTTCACGACACCTCGAGAAGCCTTATTCGCGGATTGGCCCATGAAATTAAAAATCCCCTCGGCGGTATCCGTGGAGCGGCACAGTTGCTGGCGCAGGAAATCTCTGGCAGTCAGATTCATAGCGAGACCGCTGAGCTGTGTCAGATTATTACCACTGAAACTGACCGCCTGAGAAATCTTGTCGATCGCCTATTGGGCCCAAGTCAGCTGCCTAGGTTTGCCCCGATAAATATTCATGAAGTGGCTGAACACGTGGCTACTTTGATCGAGGTCGAGGTGCAGGGTGGGCTGACCGTTCAGCGGGATTACGATCCCAGTATTCCAGATCTGTCAGGTGATCGCGAACAGCTTATTCAGGCAGTGTTAAATGTTGCGCGCAATGCCATGCAGGCGATGCTGGAGTCGGATCTACCGCAGCGGAAATTAACCTTGAAGACCCGAATTCAACGCAACTTCACCATTGCCGGTCAGCACCACAAGGCTTTGTGCCGCTTAGATATTATGGATACTGGGCCGGGTATTTCTGAAGATATAAAAGAGCGAATTTTCTTCCCCATGATCAGTGGTCGCAGCGAGGGCACTGGTTTGGGTTTAACCATTGCCCAGTCAGCGATCAATGTTCATCAGGGCATTATTGAATGTGACTCAGAGCCGGGCAGCACGCGCTTCTCGATCTATTTACCGATAAAGGCATAGCATGAACAGCACATCAGAAATTTGGATAGCCGAAGATGACCGCTCCCTGCGCTGGGTAATGGAGAAGGCGATTTCTCGGGAAGGTATCGAGGTGCGGAGCTTTGAAAATGGCGACGACCTACTGGTAGCGCTGCAATCATCGCTGCCGGAAATTATCATTTCCGATATTCGTATGCCTGGCATCGACGGCTTGGAGCTGCTTAAGCAGATTCACTCCACGCGTCCCGATATCCCAGTGATTATTACCACTGCTCACTCGGACCTCGACAGTGCAGTAGCTGCCTATCAGGGGGGTGCCTTTGAGTACCTGCCGAAACCTTTTGATCTGGATGAGCTAGTCGATGTAGCCCGTCGCGGTGTTACCTTTGCCCGGGAACAAAAACCCCAGGACCTGCCTCGCGACGCGCCACCGTCCCAAGAAATTATTGGTGAGGCGCCAGCAATGCAGGAAGTATTCCGCGCTATTGGTCGTCTCTCCAATTCTAATATCACCGTCTTGATTAACGGTGAGTCGGGAACCGGTAAGGAGCTGGTAGCCCATGCGTTGCATAAGCACAGTCCCCGTCGAAACTCGAAATTTATCGCCCTGAATATGGCCGCCATTCCCCATGATCTAATCGAATCAGAGCTTTTTGGTCATGAGAAAGGTGCCTTTACCGGAGCTGCCCAGCGCCGTGAAGGGCGCTTTGAGCAGGCCAATGGCGGTACCTTATTTCTCGATGAAATTGGTGATATGCCACCCGAAGCACAAACGCGTCTGTTGCGGGTTTTGGCTGATGGCGAATTCTATAGAGTCGGCGGCCACACCTCGGTAAAAGTGGATGTGCGGATTATTGCCGCAACTCATCAAAATTTAGAAGAGTTAGTAGAGAACAATCGCTTCCGCGAAGATCTCTATCATCGGATTAATGTTATTCGTGTCCACCTGCCGAAACTCTCGGATCGCCGTGAAGATATCCCCCAATTGATGACGCACTTTTTCCATCGCGCTGCCAAAGAGCTGGAGATGGAGCCCAAGTTGCTGTCTCAGCAAGCGGAGGATTTTTTCTGCGCTATGGAGTGGCCAGGTAATGTTCGCCAGTTGGAAAATATTTGCCGCTGGCTCACCGTGATGGCCGCAGGCCGTGAGGTGCTGCTAACAGATTTACCGCCAGAGCTTAAGGCTGAAGATGCTGGCAGCGAGCTGCGTGTTCAGGGAGACTGGCAGCAGATGTTGCGTCGCTGGAGTGAGCGTGAACTCAAGTCCGGACGTCGGGATATTCTCGCTCAGGCGATCCCAGATTTTGAGCGAACCATGATTGAAACCGCTCTGGCTCATACCAGTGGCCGGAAAAAGGATGCCGCTGAGTTGTTGGGCTGGGGTCGCAATACATTGACCCGCAAGCTTCAGGAATATCAGATGGAGAATCAGGCACTGTAATGCTTTAAACCCACAGGCCAAAAAGTCCAGGTAATAAAAAACCCCGCTCTTGCATCAAGTGTGCAAGGCGGGGTTTTTTATTGTTCAGCGCTTATCTGCTGATCAGTGAGTGCTGCTTTCTGGTGCTGCGGCTGCCGCCTCTTGTTGGGCTGCTGCCTGCTGCACTGCAGAGGCAAATAGCGCTTCAAAGTTAATCGGCGGAATCATAAGCGGTGGAAATGAGCCTTTAGTCAAAGTGCTATCGATTGTCTCGCGAGCATAGGGCAGTAACATGCTCGGGCAAGTAACATTGAGCACCTGAGCCAGTTGACCGCCTTCCAAACCTTCAACTGTAAATAGTCCAGCTTGGTCTACTTCAATCAGATAAATAGTTTCCTCTTCATCTTTAACAGTCACTGTGATGCGCAGGGCAACTTCATAAACGCCCTCGGCAACCTTGTTGGTTTTGGTGCTCAGATCCTGATTCACCTTTGGAGTCCACTGCTTCTGGAAAGCTTCTGCGCCCTGAGGAGTCTCAAATGAGAGGTCTTTTACATAGATGCGTTGCACGGCAAACTTCGGGGCCGGTGCTTGTGCTTCGCTGGCTGCTTCTGGGGCAGTAGTCGTTTCGTCAGTCATGATTGAACCCTTAAATGTAATAATTTTGTGTTGTTAGCCTCTTATATGGAGACTGTTTCGCCGCTTTCAACCCCGCTTTGGAGTATGGCGTCAAAAGTGCCCTGGCGCTCTAAGTCACGCAGTTCGTCGAAGCCGCCAATGTGCTGAGTGCCAAACCAAACTTGCGGCACTGTATTGCGCCCGCTCTTAGTAATCAGTTTACCCCTTAGCTCAGGATTATTGTCGACTGATATATCTTGGTAATCTATACCTTTGTTTGTGAGCAACCGTCTTGCGGCAGTGCAGAATGGGCAAAATCGAGTGCCATATAGTACAACGTGAGACATGTATATTCCTTAGGGTAGCGTCACCAAACAGTGACGAGAGAAATCAGACCAAAAACTACTTACCTGATACTAGAGGTAGGCTTGCGCCCTGCCACTCGCTGATGCCGCCGCTGAGGCGTCGAGCATCGTAGTTATCTTTGGTTAGTAGCTTGCCTGCGCCACTGGAGTGCTGACCGATCTTATCAACCACCACAATGGTCTTGCCGCGAGATTTTTCCAACTCACCAATACGGCTGGCAAGCTTGGTGTGGGGAATATTGCGCGAGCCGTGGATATGGCCGCTTTCAAACTCAGCTGTGGTGCGCACATCGACGACCACTGCTTGGTCGCTATTCATTAAGCGAACCAATTCAGCTGTACCCAGAGTTTTACCGCTTTTGCTCTGTTCGGTGAATAAAAACACACCGATTAATGCGAGCAACAATGAAATAAGTAGCCACTGCTCACTGACAAATATAAAAATATTCACGTCGTATTTTCCATTGGTAGAATTATTATTTAGGCGATCCGTAATAACTGTTTGGGGCCTTGAGCGCTCTGTTCAAAAGCCTCTGCGGCGCGCAGTATACACAGGAATTTGAGCTTGAGCTAACACTGCGCTCTAGCGCTTAAGCCGAGGCCGATAGAGTCACTGCCAGCGATGCCAGACTGGCATGCAATCTTCGGGCAGCGGTGCAACATGACCCAGTGATGCCCAGGGTTGGTTGGGGCTGTGAAAGTCTGATCCACATGAGGCTTCCAGTCCGCTCTCTCGGCAAAGGCGTGCCATATCCCGAGTCAGTGAAGGCACTTGAGCGCCGGAGATAACCTCCATTGCCTCTCCGCCCGCGGCCTTAAAGGCGCTGATCAGCTCGATTAATTTAGAGCGCGTCAATTTGTATTTGGTGGGGTGTGCCAGTACGGCAACTCCTCCAGCATCCCGAATCCAATCAATCACAGTCTTGGGATCTGCCCATTGATCTTTAACATCGCCAACTTTTCCCGCACCCAAATAGCGTTTAAACGCCTGTTGGATATTACTCACTGCGCCAATCGCCACCAGATGCTGGGCAAAGTGCGGCCGTCCAACCTGAGGGCCGCTAGAAAATAATTTGGCGCCTTCAAGGCAGTTGGCAAAGCCGAGTCGCGCCAGCCTTTCGGCAATGATCTCCCCTCGGTCTTGTCGCGCCTGAGATTGCTTTGTCACCGCTTCAATTATGGCGTTGCTGTGGGTATCCACATTGAGTCCCACTATATGTACACCGCGGCGGTTCCACTGGCTGGATAATTCAATCCCGGGGATAACTCGCAAACCAGTCTCCACGCCCCCTAATGTCTCATAGGCGGCCAGAGTGTCGTGATCGGTAATCGAGAGCATGTCGATTTCTCGCTCGCGGGCGAGATCAATCAGCGCGGCTGGATCTAGGGTGCCGTCTGATGCGGTGGTATGGCAGTGGAAATCAATATTCATTTTTTAGTAGTGCTCGAAATTTGGCGTATTGTAACAGGCTCGCTCCACGTATACTGAGCCACATGATTGAGCCAATCTCTGAATTTCAAATGCGCCAAGTTGAGGCCGCCACCGAGCTCTGTGTTGAAAAGGCGTCGCAACTCTATGGTCGCCGTTTCGATGCCATAACCGTGGATTTTGACCTCAAAGGTAAGTGCGCCGGAATGTATCAGGTGAAAGGCCGAAAGCGACGTATTCGTTACAACCCTTGGCTGTTCGCGAAATATTTTGAAGACAGCCTCAGCGATACCGTAACCCATGAGGTCGCCCACTATGTGGTCGACTGTCTCTATGGGCTGCGGCGGGTCAAGCCTCACGGTGTCGAATGGAAGCGCGTGATGGTCGATCTAGGCGCCGAGCCCAAGGCCACCGGCAGCTATGATCTAACGGGCATTCCGGTTAGGCGGTACGCTGTGTTTTCCTATAAGTGTGGTTGCAGAACTCATCAGTTAACCAGTCTGAGACACAAAAAAATCCTCCAGCGGCGAGCTCAGTATTGCTGCCAGTTCTGTCATGGCTTCTTAGTCGCCGATATTGCAGCCAGCGCATGAACCAGTGGTTTGTCTATCTAATTCGGGCCACCGATCAATCGATTTATACGGGCATTACCACAGACGTTGAGCGGCGCTTTAACGAGCATCTCAATGGGCGCGCTGGGGCCAAATACTTTCGTGGTCGCAGCCCGGAAAAGGTGGTCTTTGTCGAGGGCGGTCACGATCGCAGCAGTGCCAGCATTCGCGAGGCGCAAATCAAAAAGCTTTCCCGTCAGCATAAACTTGATTTGATTAAATCTTAGAGTCTGTCTCACTTATGAATTGTATATACATTTGAGTTAAGCAAGTCAGGATAAATTATCGTGGTTATATTTACTTGATTGCTCTATATTGCTGGCTATTACAAATTAAATTTTTCCATCTGTAACCTAAGATGCATGATTTTATTGGTATATACAGCTTATAAGTATATACAGGTTTTGGTGATGCTTTATGAGTCAGAACAGGGAGAAATTCCCTCGATATGCGCAAATCAAGAGCCATATTAAAGCCCAGCTCGACTCCGGCCTATGGCGTATCGGCGAGCGTATTCCCTCTGAAACACAGTTATCTGACGACTTCTCGGTAAGCCGCATGACTGCGCGCCGAGCGGTGCAGGAGTTGGCAGACGAAGGTCTGTTGGAGCGCTCGGTGGGTGCAGGTACCTTTGTGGCACAGCCGCCATCGCCAATCTCGGCTGTGGAATTGCCGGACTTCCAGCAGCACTTTAGCTTCAGCAACCCTCAATATAGCAATCGTATTATTGCTCTAGAGGCGATTGCCGCAGAGCGTGATATTGCGGCTCTGCTGGGTTTTACCGAGGGCGAGCTGATCTACTATTCGGTAGTTGTGCACTCTATAGATTCAGTTCCAATGCAGTGGGAAGAGTGCTTTGTTAGCCCTCAATTGGTGCCCGCTTATCTCAAGCAAAATTATCACAAGGTCAGCCCTCAGGCCTATATGAACTGGGTTATCATCCCGAGCCGAACCGAGCATCAGTTGCAGGCGATAACTGCAGATCCAGTGGTTACTGGTGCACTGGGATTGGCAACACTGACTCCCTGTATGAAGATAAGTCGCCGTAGTTGGAATCATGAGCAGGTGATTAGTGTTAGTCGCTGTATTGCCTCTGGTGTTAACTGCCGTATTGGCGCTGAACTTCTATTATAACGTCGCCGAAAATACGATTAATTAACGGCAAATTAGGCTAAAAAATATTAAAAGGGTCTATCGTGAGAAAAATAGCCGTATTTGTCGATGTGCAAAATATTTATTACACGGTAAAAGAACAGTTTGGCTGCTACTTTAATTACCGTGAACTCTGGCGTCAGCTCAGTGAGCAGGGCGAGATTGTTCAGGCCACAGCCTATGCTATCGAGCGCAACGACGCTGGGCAGCGGAGCTTTCAGCAGGTGCTGCGAGAGATTGGCTTTGAGGTTAAGCTCAAACCCTTTATTCAGCGCAGTGATGGCTCGGCCAAGGGCGACTGGGATGTGGGCATTGCCATCGATATTATGGATTGCGCGGCGAGCGTCAATCCGCCAGATGAGATCGTGCTGTTGTCTGGGGATGGTGACTTTGATCTACTGCTCGCTCGAGTGAGCCAGCGTTATGATATCGCGACCAGTGTCTACGGTGTCGCGGCGCTCACGGCAGCATCTCTGATTGATGCCGCCGATCACTTTCAACCGATTCAGGCTAGGCTGTTACTTAAATAATAATTCCGCCGCCGGAACCGCCCTGACCTGGCATGGCGATCTTTGATGCCTCATCGCGACGCATTTGTTCCATTTTTTGGTTGGCTTCCTCAACGGCGATCTGGGCCTTGCCGGCAAAATCGCTTGCTGCTTCGCCAATTGTCTCACCATCTAGTGGAAAGTTAAGCGGTATGGCACCCATCTGGGTCATCACCTGTGTTGAACCGAAAAATGTTACTTGGCGGTCGGGGTCATCGTTGCCATCGGCTTTCACTGGAATCATTTTGCGGATTATGCCGATCTTCTGGTCAGTAAAGCTCTCTTCGCGGAACAGGCCATTGGGATCCATTGTGTTGTTATTTTCATTAGTCATATTAAATTCTTTGGTAGATTAAAAAACGCACACCCTAGCAGACATGTGTTGGCGGTAAAAGTTTGTCCGGCGATTTAGCCTGGTAGCTTTCTCGAAATCACCGCAGTGGTAATCAACATAATCGAGGAGAGCAGTAGGCAGGCGGCCAAACCAAACTGTTGATAAACCAATCCAGATAGCAGAGTGCCAACCAATCGACCCGCGGCGTTGCACATATAATAAAACCCCACATCCAGCGACGTACCATCCTCGCGAGCGTAGGCGACAATCAGATAGGAATGAATCGACGAGTTGATGGCAAACAGAGCGCCAAACACTAACAGCCCAGAAACTAATCCGATTGCCACCAGACTACTATTGCCCCCCACGGCATAGAGACCGCCAGCGATTGCGGCGGGCACTAGGCAGAGTAGTGCAACCCATCTAAATGCGGTTCTCCCAGAAGGGTGCGTTATATTACTGTCTTGCACGGTCTTGCCAATAATGGTGACTTTAGGGGCTACTGTTTGCACCACACCATAGGCGACGACCCAGGCGGCCATCATGCTGCCTACCTGCACATAGCTCCACTGCAGTTGGCTTTGTAAAAATACCGGCAGCGCCACGACAAACCAAATATCTCGAGAGCCAAATAGAAAAAATCGCGCGGCACTGAGTCGATTTACCGCGCTACTTTTGGAGAATAGGTGTTTAAAAGGCTGAGGTTTTTTAGCGATGCCAGTGGTGCGATCCAGCAAGAGAATACTGAGCGCTAAGACTAGGCCTAAAACGCTGGCCATTATTGCCACCGCATGCTGGAACCCAACCGTAGCTAAAAGCCAGCCGCCGAGAAAAAAACCGACACCTTTTAATGCATTCTTTGATCCTGTGAGTAGGGCAATCCAGCGGTAGAGACGCCCCTGAGCATCAGCTGGCACCAGGGATTTAATGCTCGCCTTAGCGCCCATCTTATTCAGGTCTTTGCCAATCCCCGACAGGGCTTGAGCCGCCATCACATAGACTACATTGAGAATTGAACTATCCACCATCAGCATCACCAGCGCCGCAATTTGTAGCCCAAGCCCCATCTGCATAGTGACACTTAAGCCTATGGTTGTGGCCAGCCAGCCTGCATATAAGTTAGTAATCACTCCGAATAACTCGTAGAGCACTAGGATCCCTGCTATCTCAATTGGGCTGTAGCCGAGCTGATGAAAAAATAGCACCACCAACATGCGCAGGGCACCATCACTGAGGGTAAAGGCCCAGTAACTCAGGGTAACCAAAGTGTATTGGCTGACAGGTGCTTTTAGATCGACATTCATCGTGGGTTTATAGGATTCTCAAAGTGAATTGTTACTGGTGATTATCTACTCTAGCGCTCGATGGAAGCAGCAACCTTGACTGCCAACTCCATCATGCGATTGACATAACCTATCTCATTGTCATACCAGATAAGCACTTTGACCTGAGACTTGTTGATCACCATGGTAGACAAACCATCGACAATTCCCGAGCGCTTATCATTAGTGTAATCCACTGACACCAGAGGCAGATCAGAGAATCCAAGAATACCATTTAAACGGCCTTCAGCTGCCTCACGTAGGGCACCATTAATTTGATCAACGCTGACCGCACAATCTAGCTCAAAGACACAGTCAGTCAATGAGGCATTGGCCAGAGGCACTCTGACTGCCAGGCCGTTAATGCGCCCTTTAAGTTCTGGAAAAATTTCTGTGATCGCCGTGGCTGAACCGGTGCTAGTGGGTATCAGTGACATTCCGCTGGCTCGGGAGCGACGTAGGTCAGCGTGGTATTCGTCGAGAATACTCTGGGTATTGGTGATGTCGTGGATGGTTGTAATTGCGGCATGCTTAATACCAAAGCTTTTCTGCAGGACGTCGACCACAGGTGCTAGGCAATTCGTGGTGCAAGAGGCGGCGGTGACTATGGCTTGGTTGGTATAGAGGTGGTCATTGACCCCCATTACTACGTTTAGCGTACCGTCCTTTACCGGTGCCGAGACCACCACTTTCTTAATGCCCTGATCGAAGTAGGGAGCCAGGGCCTCTTGAGATTTAAACCTGCCAGTGCACTCAATCACCATATCCACAGCGGACCAGTCGCTGTCGACAATATTTTTATTTTGGGTATAGCGCACCGTTTGCCCGTCAATAGTTAGCATTGACTCTGTGCCAGACTTTTCAGCAGAGATTGCTTTATCCCAAGTGCCATGGACCGAATCGTATTTCAGCAGATGGGCAGCGGCATGAGCATCGCCAGCAATTTCATTGATCTGTACGATCTTATAATCATCGCGGTGCCATGCCGCGCGAAGTGCCAAACGGCCAATACGGCCAAAACCATTGATGCCTATTTTTATGGTCATGAAACTTAATATCCCTCTTCTTAAATTGTGTGCGCAAACGTCAGCCGAGCTCTGCACCGCCTGTATTTTGTTGACATAGCCCACAGTATTTTGCATCAGCTGGTCAATTGTGAACAGGGCAACATCGAATCTGCCAACCGCTCGTGAGTAATCAACCGCAAATGGGTTTCAAATGCACCTTCGTTTATTAAAGCAGACAACGAAGTTAGTAGCCTAAGCCGTTAACGCTCTCTGTCTGACTTGGAAGGAACCTATTGGATTGTAAAGAGGATTTATGAATGAACGGTTACAGTTTTATTAGTTTAATGATGATTACCTGCGGCGCTCTTCTGGGTGTCTCGATTGGCATATTTGCCTACGGCTCTGATTTTTGGACCAGCACTGGAATAGGCTGTGCGCTCGCCGCCTGTGTTGCGGTCAGCGAAATCTCCCCAATGTTTGATTAACAGATTTCTACCCATCCGTGAATATCAGCAAGCTGATATTCACGGCGATAGTTTTATCATCTCCTCCCATTTAGGCCATCGTTAGATGGCCTTTTTTTTGCGAGGATTTTCTTCACTGACTCTTGTGTCAGAGTTTTTAGTGGTTATGTCCACCGGGGCCGTGAATATGGCCGTGCTCAAGCTCTTCGGCTGTGGCTTCGCGAACATCGGCAATAGTCACATCAAAGTTGAGGTCTTTGCCCGCGAGCGGGTGATTGCCGTCGACAGTAACAGTCTCGTCAGTAACCAGAGTAACGGTTACTGGAACAGCTCCACCCTGACCGGTCTGAGCTTCAAACTGCATACCCACTTCAATGCTCTCTACGCCTTGAAAAGAGCTGCGTGGAACTTCTTGAATAAGTTCTTCTTGAACTGGCCCATAACCCTCTTCAGCTGACACTTCGACAACCATCTGATCGCCCACTGATTTACCTTCCAGGGCTTTTTCTAAACCTGGAATAATATTGCCAGCGCCGTGCAGATAGGCCAACGGATCCTGCCCTGCAGAGCTGTCAATTTCCTGGCCCTGGTCATCAGTTAGTCGGTAGTGAAAGCTTACTGCGCTGTTTTCTGTAATGGTCATTATCGAATCCTAGTAGCGTAAAAAGCCGACATTATGCGCGAACGAATGTTAAATATCGACTCTCGAAATGCTCGGTAAATCTAGGTTGTAAATCCGAAAGATCGGAATACACTTTGAAGCTGTCATATTTATGTCATGTTGGGCCCATTAAATGAGACTTTTAAAATGAATGATAAGGTTGAAATAATGCCCAAGCATAGAATTCTCATCGTCGATGATGAGGCGGCCATTCGAGATATGCTGTCCATCGCATTGGATGCTGCTGGCTTCAATGTTTTGGAAGCTAAGGACGCACAGCTGGCTCACGCGAGCATAATCGACAACCAGCCGGACTTGGTACTGCTCGACTGGATGATGCCGGGCACCACAGGTTTAGAGCTATTGCGCCGCTTAAAGCGCGATGAACTGACGGCAAAAATACCCATTATTATGCTCACCGCCAAGGCCGAGGAAAATAGCAAAATTGCCGGTCTGGATGCCGGCGCCGATGACTATATCCCCAAGCCATTTTCACCTCGAGAGTTAATTTCCCGCGTTAACGCTGTCTTGAGACGCATTGGTCGCGAGGCGCTGCAGGAGCCGATTGTTATTGGCGAGCTGATATTTGACCCCTTAGGCCACCGCGTCAGCATCGCCGGAGAGTCGATTAATCTGGGCCCCACCGAGTATCGGCTACTGCAATTCTTCCTCACTCACCAAGAGCGTGTCTATTCTCGCGGACAGATTCTCGACTATGTCTGGGGTGGCAATGTCTATCTCGATGAGCGCACCGTAGACGTGCATATTCGCCGTTTACGCAAGGCGATTTCAGTTGCAGGCCATGAAAACTATGTGCAGACTGTGCGCGGCGCTGGCTATCGATTCTCAGCCCAACTGAGTAATGTGTAATACAGCATTATTCAAACAAACGATCAACATAGGGTGCCGATTCGTTGCGACCGGGAATGAACAGAGAGATATGGCGGGTAGTGCTTATCAGCCTGTTTTCGGTGATCTTCGGATTTGGTCTCGGTGCCCCCTTTGAAACTCTTGTTGCCGGTTTAGTCGCATACAGTCTTTGGACCTTTCGGGTTATCTCTCAGCTGTTTAGCTGGATCGACAAAGGTATGCGCGGCTTTCCACCGGACACAGATGGTGTTTGGGGCGAAATCAGTGACACCCTTAATCGTCAGCGCCGCCGTCATCGCCGCACCCAAGAGCGAATGCGTCGCACGATCAATCGCATTACCCGTTTAACCGGGGCCCTAGAGGAGGGCATTGTGGTACTGCGCAGTGACCTCACAATCGACTGGTGGAACAGCTCAGCGGCAGGCTTGCTGGCTCTGCGTTCCAATGATCGCGGCACCGCCGTCACCAACCTGATTCGCGGCCCTGAATTCGTCAGCTATATCAGCCAGAAAGAATTCGACGGCTCTCTCAAGCTCTCTTCAATTAACCCCTCAGATCCAGTGCTGCAGGTATCCGCCTCGTTCTTTGGCGCCGACGAAATTGTCTTGGTGATCACCGACATAACCCGCGTGACCAACTTAGAGCAGCTGCGCAAAGAATTTGTTGGCAATGTCTCTCACGAATTGCGCACGCCGCTGACTGTCATGCGTGGCTATCTGGAAACCCTGCAGGATATACCCGGCAATAGTCAGATGGTGGCCAAAGCCTTCAGCCAGATGTCTGATCAAGTGGTGAGAATGGAAGCCTTGGCCAACGACTTAATTCTGATTTCCCGTCTTGAGTCCGATGACAATGCACCTAATGTTGAGACGGTTGATCTTCAGAAGCTACTGGAAAGTATAGTCGCCGAGGCGGAGTTACTTAGCGAGGGTAAACACCCACTATCTCTAAGCTGCGACGAAGACTGCATAATTAATGCGGACATCACAGATGTTCGCAGTGTGCTGGGCAATATCGTTTTTAACGCCGTGAGGCACAATCCTGAGGGTGCCGCCATAGCAATAAAAGTCACCCGCTATACCAGCTATATCAATATTTCGGTCAAGGACAGTGGCAAAGGTATAGATCCAATGGAAATTCCACGCCTTACTGAGCGTTTCTATCGCGGCGATAGCAGCCGCAACTCAGATACAGGTGGCACCGGTTTAGGCTTGGCCATTGTCAAACATGCCCTGGCGCGCTGCGATGGCAGGCTGACGATCAATAGTCGCCTCGGACAGGGTGCTGAATTTGTCTGCCGCTTTCCGCTTACTCGTTCCGAGAGCTAGCCAACACTCGCCATATTTAATATCCAGCCAATTAAAAGCACCTGAGGTAGGGTGATCAAAGGTAGGAAAAGGGCGATTTTCCAAGACTTAGTGACATCCTTCAAGACCATGATTTCGGTGTAATCCGTTGCCACTCCGGCCATCAAAAAGGTAAAGCCATTGCCCGGCGCAGCGGCGCGGGTCAGCAGATCTGCGGCAATAGGTGTCGAGCCTTCAGAGCAGACTTCGATAATTGTAGCCGCAACTAGAGTCAGCAGTAGGCCAACTACTGTGGGGCCAAAATAGTTCTGGTATAGATCCATGGGCACAATAGCTCGGATCAGTACCGCGAGAACTACGCCGAAGAGTAACCAGCGGAATACCATGCGCGAGTCGCGGATACCATCTAATAACAAGCTACCTAGGGCGCGAGGACTGCAATCTAGCGTTTTGATTACGGCGACAATACCTGGCCACAGCGGTTGCGGTTCTAGAGTTTCAATCTTGTGGGGATTTGGCGGCAGCTTTCCCTTTGCGACCAAGCGATCAAATAGAATTCCGGTAACCATTCCTATCGCCATAGACAGGGCAATAAATAGCAGTGTCCACTGCCAGCCAATTAAGCTGATCATAATGATGGTGAGGGACAGGGAATTCCAAGGACTGGCGATCAGGAAGGCCATCAATTGACCGATACTGGCACCGCGCTCGTAGAGCTTGGCACCGACCATCAGTATGCCGTGGCTGCAGAGGTCCAGAGCAACACCAGCCAGCGTGGCGCGGAGAATTCCTTTGCTCGTGCCGCCGGGGCCCAGAGCCGACATCACCAGTTCCCGCGGAATACGTTCAAGCAGCCCGACAAACACCACTGCGGCCAATAAGCCCAGCCACATCTTATTAATCAGCTCGAAGATCCCCTCGCTCATAATCGCCAGCCACAGAGGCATATCGATCTTTCCCGTCAGCAACCAAAATACTAAGTAACCGATTACTACCACTGTACCCGAGCACCAGAGTAGATAGTCGGGGCGAGGTTTGGTCGCTGAATGATTTGATGGGCAGCAATCATTCATGATCTTTCTCCGACAGGGAATCAATAATGGCGCACTCTGGCGAATCATCTGCGGCACAATGACTGAGTAGATCGCTCAGCAACTCATGCATAGAGGTGAGGTCGGTGATTTGCTGTTCTACTTGTTTCTGGCGCTGGATAACCAGTTGATGTACTTCGGCGCTGCGGCGGTTGGGGTCGTGCCAGAGCTGGAGTAGTTGGCGACATTCATTGAGAGTAAAGCCGAACTGACGGGACTGACGGAGAAATGTCAGCTCGGCGACCGCGCTCTTTGAATAGTCGCGATAACCATTTTCCGATCGCCGTGGCAGTGGCAGAATTCCTTCTTCCTCGTAGAAGCGAATCGATTTAACCGGGACACCGCTGCGGGTGGCAAGTTCTCCAATTTTCATATGCTGCTCCACACTGATAGCAAGTGAAGAGAACTATAGACTCTCCAGCGGGTGGAGGGTCAAGTGCACAGCGGCGCTTTATATTAAGGGCTCTTTATTACAAGCCATTAGCCCGCCCAGCGAAATAACCTCAGCTCCCGCAGCAGAATAACTTCAGCTCCCCAGCGAAATAACCTCAGCTCGCGCAGCGAAATGAATAGTGTAGATAAAAATCCCCTTCCCGCTGCCGATTAGCCTCAGTCCACTGCTTTTCAACGGTCCAACCCTCGGCACAGTAATGGGCCATTTCAATATGCAGCCGCTGAATGGCGATAGTCACCGATTCCTCAAACTTGGCGTTAGGTCGCAGGGAATAGGCTTGCCTAGCGGCAAAGGATTTGCCTGAACTGTGATTCATAGAACCCGGCGCGGCCACAGGTCGCTCAGCCATACCAGAGACCGGATCAACAGTACCTTCACCGTAAAGTTCTGTAGTGACAGTACTGACTGATTTCTTCCCACTGGGTTTTGACTGCTTCTCGCAGTCAATAATACGATCCATAAAATTCGGCGAGTCTGCATCATCTGTATCAAAATCGCAGGCGCTAAATGCGTTAGCAGACAAAAGCAAACCGACGAGACAAAAAATTTTGCTGATGGTTACCAAGTTTTCAGAGATTACTTTTTGATTAGTCTTTCTGCTGCTCATAGTGGTGGTCTCGTTTTATTAAATTTTTCAGCATATTTTAGCGCTGCTAGATACCTATGTCTGCAAGCTCGCATTAATCAGCAAAAAGATAATCTCGCGCATGAAATTGCCAATCTTAAGGCGACACAATCTTCTCAATTAGTTCACTCATTAATGAAATCATAGAGAGGGATTTTATGCATCGTCTAAAGGGAAAAGTTGCTTTGGTCACCGGTGCCGCCAGCGGCATTGGCGAGGCGATTGTTCGAGCCTTTGTCGAGGAAGGGGCATTCGTCTACCTAGCCGATATCGATAGTTGCGGTCAGTTGGTGGCTGATTCTCTGGGTAGTGCTGCCGTCTTCGAGAAGTTTGATGTAGCGGAGGAAGCTCAATGGCAGCAGCTAACAGAAAAAATTATTCAGCAAAAAGACGTGCTGGATGTTGTGGTGAACAATGCGGGTATCACCGGTCTGGAAGTTGAGAGCAAGCGGCAAAATCCTGAGCAGGCTCAGCTCGACAGTTGGCAGCGGGTTCACCGCATCAATCTCGACGGCGTTTTCCTTGGGTGCAAATATGCTATTCGAGCCATGCGACCAAATAAGTCTGGAGCGATCATTAATATGTCATCGCGCTCTGGATTAGTGGGTGTGCCAGATGCCGCGGCCTATGCCTCATCAAAAGCAGCTGTGCGCAACCACACCAAAACGGTAGCACTCTATTGCGCTAATCAGGGCCTAAATATCTGCTGCAACTCAATTCATCCGGCGGCGATTATGACGCCGATCTGGGACCCGATGCTGGGTGCTGGAGCAGAGCGAGAGGCGCGGATTGAGTCAATGGCAGCAGCAATTCCATTAGGTCGATTTGGCGAACCACGAGAAGTTGCGGCGGTTGCCGTACTTCTTGCCTCTGATGAAGTGACTTTTATGACTGGTGCCGAGCTGAATATTGATGGCGGCATTTTGGCTGGGTCATCAGCGACGCCGTCAGCTAGGTAGTGCTATCCGGAAAATATGAGTAGCTGAAAAAAAGGCGAACCCCCGAAGGGATCCGCCTTTTAGACATAGCTTTTAATCTAGCGTTTACAATTAAAAGCGATAGTTAGAACTTATGTTCCATGCCCAAGCCATAAGCTGTGGTATCACTGTCGGCTTCACCAACTGAAGAGTCGGTGTTGTCAGTGTAAAACACATACAGCTTAGTGCCTTTGGCTAACTTGTAGTCGGCACCCAGCGATAGAGAATCTTCTTTATCGCCATGGGCATCATCTTCGATTGAGCCATACTGAGCCTTAAGCGTGGTCTTGCTGTCGAGCTTATAGGCTGCGCTGACAAAGAATCCAGACTCGTCCTTGGTGCCCAGGTTATCTTCGTTCTGCTGGTACATAACGCCAAGCTTCAGTGCGTCGATTTTGTACTGAGCAACAATGCGCATTA
>Ga0208544_10001427_pt1 | contig 16466 bp, 19 predicted proteins | sample DEB08_DNA_9_FD_184526 | JGI IMG/M metagenome (GOLD analysis project Ga0208544, IMG submission 184526) | Aqueous microbial communities from the Delaware River and Bay under freshwater to marine salinity gradient to study organic matter... | ecosystem: Environmental > Aquatic > Marine > Coastal ... | reverse complement strand
TGAGTACTTTGTATAAAAACGGTCGGAATTGTTCAATCTCATACCCTTTGCGGACGTACGACCACACTTTGGTGTACGTGTCGTGCACTAAATCAATCGCTTTTTCGCGATCGCTGATACGCATACAGGCGTGCCGAAAGAGCGCATCGTTGTATTCGTCATATGCTGCGAGGAACCGCGCTTCGTGGCCACTCAGGTTTTCAGTTGATTGCTCGCCTGACATGTTGTGACCATTATACTCGAAGACGCATGAACAAGCGATTTCTTTCAGACAAACGAATGAACAAAGTAAAAGCGACGCAAGTCATTTTTACTTGTGAGTGAGCGCTGTCTGCAAGTTGCGAAAGCAACTTTCTCAGCAAAGGCTCACCTAAACATGGTGTTTTAAAATCATATTCATTTCCGAGTGAGTGAACTAGGCAAAGCGACCAATAATTAAACGTTTGTTTAATTATTGGTCGCTTTTCTCCACAACGCTTGACTGGATCAGTTTTTTAAGTACGTATTTATCTAGTTCAATTTCTTTATCATCTCCACTAACTCCGGCAGCTCCTCCACCAAAAAGTGGTTTTTATCTTCAAACGTCACCAGTTCTGCTTCCGGTAGAGCTTCTCTATACTTGAGAGCATGTTCGTATGGCACTAAAAAATCGTCCTTTGATTGCATAATTGTAATTTTTCTTGCTTTACCTGATAGTTTAGGTAAATCTTCAATGTTGGTCAGAAAATCACCACAATCCTTATCTGAAAAGGTGCCATCTTGTACCGGACAAGCCATAATGATTAGTTCACGCACCATGAATGGTGTCCGATTTTCAACAAAGTATTTCGTCAGGAACATTGCTCCTAGCGAGCAGCCAATCAAAACAGCATCATCGCGCAAGTACTCAAAGTGTTTCTCAAACCATATTTTCCACTCTTCATATTTAGCATTGTTCTTGTTAGGCATTGCTGGCATGAATACTTCATATTCCTCACCTAAATCAGATGCAAAAGTATTAGTCCACTTTTTAAGTGATTGTGCGGACGGCAAGTCCCAAATATCTTTAGTTTTTAAGCGCTCAATAAAATCTTCATAAGATTCATACGATTCACCCCCATGAATATAAAATACTTGTTGTTTGGACATACCTACACTCTACTACAACCACTCGTTTTTCTTAAACAGCCACAACACAAACCCTACAATCACTACAATTGCACCAATCACTACCCAAAAGGCATACTCGGCCTGCATCAACGGCAGCGCGACGTTCATTCCATATAACGAAGAAATTATAGTTGGGATAGTCAGCAGAATCGTCAAAACAGTCAGAGTTTTAATACGTTTGTTCAAGGTGTTAGTTAAAATTGCCTCAGCGGCACTACGGACGTTTTGGATGGTCTTGAGGACCGACCGGGCCGAGTCGACCAGCTGGGTGTTGTCAATCATCAGGTCTTCCATTAGATCAACGTCGTTAGGATGGAGTTTGATCACTCGGGCTTTGGCAATCTGCTGTAAGGCAGTGTTGGTCGGCAGCACCGCTGCGATCATATCGTTCAACTTGTGTTCCACTGTCACGAACCGCTCGATTTCTTTGTTTCCGATTTTGCGCAATTTTGCCCGGTCTTTGTGCACTGAACGTCGCAATCGGACCAGGTCAATTTCAAACGCATCCACGATTTCCTGCATGATCTGGATAAATAGCTTGGTTTTTTGGGTGGTATGCACAACTACCTTCCCTTCAAGCAGCGGCTTGATCTGTGGCAACTCGCGTTGCACGACCGTCAAAACAAACGAATCCCCAAGCACAATCAACAGTGGTGCGGTATCTGTATCTTCTTTTTTCTCTGCATAGGGGTAGCGGGTAAAGAAAAACGTCGCGTCGTTTGATCGCTCAAACCGGGGCACCTCGTAAAAGTCGAGCGCATCCTCAACCAGGTTCTGGTCTAGCTCTAGTTCAGCAAACAAATCCCTCAATTCCTCCTCGGTCGGTGAAATAGCATGAATCCACACTCCAGACCGTGTTTCTAGGATTTGTTTGAGCTCTGAGTCCTTGAGGGTGCGGAAATAGCGCGTAATCATTGTAGCTAGTATAACAAAAGAAAGCCCCAGCCAGAATGAATTCTAGCTAGGGCTTTGTCGTTATTTGACGGTGTAGTAGTAGCGGATGCGGACCGGTCCATCTGCATTGAGCAGAGTGCGCACGAACTTGTGATTCCTGAGCTCGGGGTTACGAGCATCAGTACACACCCAATCACCCATGTATAGCTCAAGAGCAGCCTGCGCAAAATCGTCAAAATCAAACACGGTCACGTACAAACTACCATCGGTAGTCCCTGCTTTTGAACCACTGATCAGCCGATACACGGCCCAGGATTCGACCCAGATAGCGGACAGGCGTGAGCTACTATCGACATCGACCTGAAATATGAGGCAATCCTGTCCATCAATCACTTCGATTGTGTTAACCGGGCTACCGGCCGGTGTTTTATAACCCAGCCAGGTCGCCAGCACAGAACCGTTGATGATCACGGCGATCGTTTGATCAAAATCAGGACTCATTTGAGGCAGTCTTTTTCGCATCGCGCTTTCCTTTTCTACATATATGCGGTATTTTCCAACCATTTCTTCCAAAAACAGACTATCACCGCCTAGTAAAAATACAATACCATTAGCCCAAAAACGCTAACGAAACCACCGATAAAATAATTGCGAGGGCTTTCTGCGAATTCCAATGTTCGTTGTAGAAGATAATGGCAAGGACAATCGGGATTAGAATGTACATAGAGTGAATTGTCTGCACGACAGCCAGCGTACCGCCAACCGTATAAGCATAAAAAGAAAGTCCAACCGAAAAAGTTATAAAAAGCGAACGTAACGATGCTATAAGTAATAAATTATAGTTAAAGTGCAAGATAAGAGTTTGTGCAACACCAGCCCAACCTTGTTTGTAACAAAACAGAGTTAACGACCCACAAAACACACCCAACACTGTATACAACAATGTCACAAAGACTGACAGGCCTGAATCAATCGCTAAGTTGTTCATAATCGCCACTACAGCTGATAGAATTCCCGTAATTAGTACGAACAAAAGCCCTAAAGTAAGATTGTTTTGCCTACCGTTTTCAGATTTAGTAATCAGCATGAGCGGAACAAGCAACCCAGTCAGCATACCAATCCATTCTATTTTGCTAAATGATTCACCAAACAGTGTCACACCAGCTGCAATAGCAATAGCCGGCGCAAGGAGCTTAAACAGCGGGAAATATATAGTCGAATCTATATATCGCAGTGCATAAATTTTCATCACTCCCGCCAAAGCAGCCAAGAAACCAAAACCAAACACCAATGCTGCCAGTAACCTATCCGGCAGTAATTGCTCTGGAAACAGCAACAAACCTATGCTTACGTAAACGACTGAACAAACCCCACTAAGTATCATGAACAGCTCAGAGCTATACCCTTTTTTGGCAGCAATCTTAAAAAAGAAGTTGCTGAACCCCGCCAATACAGCAGCTATAACCGACGCTATAAACCATAATTCCATCATACGAGTATACAATACAAAACAACGTTAGATATGTCTGTCGTTGTTTTGTGTTGTCGGGGAGCGAGGAATCGTCCTGACGATCACTAAGCTATTTACTTCGCTCAGCTCATAAACTAGCTTGTGCCGCGGGACACACCTCACTCGTTCGTCATACTTCCTCACATCGCTCCGGCGTTCGATTCCCGGCGAAGGTAAAACTGTTTACCTTCTCTCCCCTCCTCATAACAAAAAGGCCTAGCGATAGCTAGGTCTTTTTGTTATTCGTCGGGGAGCGGGGAATCGAACCCCGGCCACGCCGTCCCAAACGGCGTACACTACCATTATGCTACACCCCGAGCGAGGAACTAAATGAAAGTTTACTTGCATTTAGGTTCCGAGTGAAGGGGTGCAAGCTTCAGCTTTCACCCTCGCAACTCGAAACATCTCATTACTCAAATCTGGCCACTTGCGAAACCAAAGTCCGCAAAATATACCACCTACACCAAAAAAACACCAGCCTATTCTCCCACCAATTTACTCACGGCCGTAGCCAGCTCCATATCCTTTGTAGTGATTGTATTACCAGCATCATGAGTAGTGGTTTCCACCCTCAACGTATTATACCCATACGTCACAGTTGGGTGATGATTAAGCTCATCAGCCAAGTCACATAACTCCCCTACTAACTGTCGTAGCATAGCAAAATCAGCCACCTTCCAATTCCCCACCAAAGTGTTTTTTTCTAGAATCCAGTTTGGATTGTTTTCCAGCAATAATGCAATTTCTTGTTCCATATGAAACATCATAGCAATGATCCTACTATTATCCAATTATTATAAGGAATATTCATATAAGCGTTTCACGTGGCACATATATTCCTGTTCCACATGGCACGAGCTAGCGAAACTAGAGGATAATGTTAGCAATATACTTTATAGAGGCGTACTTTTCACGTGCTACGATCCGTACAGCGGCAATATCAATCTGCCAATCCAAATCACAGTTATGTTCCGCTATCCATGATTCTATCGCTCGATTCATTCGTTGAATCTTTTTATAGTGCACATTATCCTCGGGCTGCCAGGTTTCATGTGTAACAGCGTGGTCTAAAGCCGCTTTTGTTTCATATGAAACTGTTTTAACCTCTACAAAACGTATAATTTGCGTATTCCCTACTGTTTCCCGTGCAACAATATCGATTTCTCCCCATTTTTTTAAATAGTTTGTGCCCAACACCTTAAACCCCTTGTTTTTCAAGTGTTTTACAGTTATTTGCTCGCCAATAGCACCAATCTGGTTCTTGTTTCCTTGTTTGTTTACTTGTTTCATATGAAACGTTTCACGTGGCACGTAATATCGTGTTTCCTGTGAAATACCCTTGCAGTATAACACTGTATAAATAAAGGACAGATTGTTATTCTGTCCTTTATCCCCATATCCACAGTCTTATACACAGGGTCGGGATAGGGGTAAGTGACTTGATTAAGGTCAAAAAGAGGGAATGCCTGTAGCCAGCAGTAGTGACAGACGCAAGTACAAAACACCTCTTATTGCTGAGTTACTTAACTAATTAGAGGATGTGGGGGATATCCACTCATTAGAGAAGCGGTACAGGTTTCGCTCTGGCGCGCTACAACCTCTTGCGAAAGTTTCCTAAACTTTCTCACCCGGCAGATATAACAGGCCACACAAATGAAAAACACCCATACTCACACAAAGCGACTATGACAGAGGATGTGGATGTAGGGGTTGTCTACTCCCAGCAGACAAAACAGGCCGCAAAACACAATAAGAAAACTCCCCGGTGGGAGTTTTCTTATTCTCGTGGGCGGCGGATTGGGTGAGCGCTATACTATGGGTTGATCAGGCAATATCTGCCCCGGCAGATATAACAGCCCGCACAAATGAAAAACACCCGTGAGGGTGTTTTTCATTTGTGCGGCCTGGGGTAATCGAAAGCTTACAGCTTCAGTACACCTTTTGGCTGAGATTGATTCACTTCGTTCTCAATCCAGCTCAAAAGCTCTTTCGATTACCACGTAACATGCTCCCAGCATGTTACTCCAGGCCGCAAAACACAATAAGAAAACTCCCCGGTGGGAGTTTTCTTATTGTGCGGCCTGGGGTAATCGAAACCCCGACTGATCCTTGGCAAGGACCCGTTATACCACTTAACCAAGGCCGCAACGGTATATTCTTTATGAAACTAGGCTTTTTTGCAGCAAATTAATCCAGACGACCAACTTGCGCTTCATCCCAGTGCTGCCGATTATAGTATTTCCAACCCCAAAGTGCAATGGCTTGCTTTGGGACGACGAAATGACCTGTGTACGGTGAAACTGAGTGTAGGGGAGTCGGAGGGCCTTTGACCACCGTTTCATGCACACAGCCTCACTATGAGCCGGATAGAGCACTAGCTGGACTCGAGGCTGAGTAGCTGTCACACCCATGTATTCACGCAGGAAATTAAGGAATATCACATGACTGTCAATTGTGGTACTAGACAGGCGAATTGTCCGCTCGTCGGTCATGTCGCCGTGTCCGACGTACAGCATTAATCCAGCTACAAACAGGGGGTCGGTTTTGTAGTGCTTAAATTCTGTTGTAGCGGCGTATTCCAACTCGGTATACCGACTATTCCTTTGTTTAGCGAGGGTTTTATTGACCAACCGGAGTCGCTTGGCGTTTTCTTGACCAGCTCGACGTTTGTTTTGCTTGGTCACGTCAGCCGAAACAGCATTACCAGCTAACCACTTCGAGATGGTTGATTTACTTACATCACACACCTTGGCGATTTCCTGCAAAGTAAAACCGCGTTCGCGTAACCGTAAAGCAGCAGCTAGATTTTCTTGATTTCGAACCATATACATAGTATATCATACACTATTCGTATATGTTTCGTTTACTACCAAACAAACCACTTACGGGGAAGTGGTTTGTTTGGTCTCTATTGTGGTCTACAGTCTCTAGTTTTACGGACCCTCTTCAAATTCTTCTCCGACAACCACTTTCCAACCTCGATCGCCGACTACGGCGGTGTGCAGCTTGCCGATAGGCACATCGAACCGATCGCCGGCCTTGAGGACTTTTTCTGTACCTTCAAAATCTAGCGTAATTGACCCATCGGTGACAAATAACGTTACTTTTCCTTCGTGGGCGTGTTCTGGGTACTCGGTTCGAGCCGGGTCAGACCACTCATATACGGTAGGGAAGCCTTCATTTTCTAATGTCTGCATGCAGCGCTCAGAGAGTTCCATATGGATGTAGTATATAACAAAACGCACGGCAGGGGCAGAGGGACTCGGCCACCTTTGCATCAGTCTTTTGTTCGCCTTACGGCTCCAAATTACTGTGCGACGCGGCCCCGACGCTTCTGTGCGGATAAACTGACGTTTATCCGGCTTCGCCAGAAGCTCTTTTCGAGTCCCTCTGGGTGCTACAAACAGCCAGAGGGACTCGGTCAGGAGTCGTTAGTTTTATAGTCGCTCTGCTCCTTGAAACTATACGCTCACGACCCTGGCTCAAATTCACAGTCTCCCAGACTGTGTTTTTCCGCCTTTCTCGTCCAGTGTTTGCAGAAGTAACGTAAAACACTTGCCACAAAGGCAAGTGTTTTACGTTATGTGCACCCAGAGGGACTCGAACCCCCAACGACTGATCCGAAGTCAGTTATGATATCCATTTCACTATGGGTGCAAGTGAAGCAGTAAATAAAAGTTTATGTTTATTTACTTAGTGAACGCAGCATCCGCAAGCTTTGCTTATCGGGTGCAAATGTCTTTGCTTCGTGTGGCATATCATACGCCAAACAGAAGAAATAGCAATGGTTATTTGCTACAATACCTGGACTATGCAGATTAACCCCTTACTTATCCCGATCGAAGTGAAACAAGTCGCAGACACCCTTGAACAGGCTGGTTTTACTGCGTATTTGGTCGGTGGCTGTACCCGAGACCTACTGATTGGACGGACGCCCAAAGACTGGGACCTAACCACCGACGCCCATCCAGACCAAATTCAAGCCCTGTGGGGTGAGGACGAGACGTTTTGTAATAATGATTTTGGGACAGTCGGGGTAAAAACGGAGAGTGAGAATGAGTCACTGCAAGTAATCGAAGTGACGCCATACCGAAGTGAGGGAACCTACAGCGATAGTCGCCGGCCTGACTCGGTAGCTTTTGGCGTATCCCTCGAGGAAGACCTCGAGCGGCGGGATTTTACCATCAACGCAATTGCGTATCGAATTGCCGATGACACCACCGTTGATCTATTTGACGGGGCAGGGGATATCGAGAAAAAGCGGCTCAAAACCGTTGGTGAACCTGATAAACGATTCCAGGAAGACGCGTTGCGAATGATGCGAGCAGTCCGGCTGGCGGGGCAACTCAACTTTGCCATCGAGAGTGACACAATGCGATCTGTCTATGAAAACAAGGCTCTACTGGAGAATATTGCGATCGAGCGAATCGCTGATGAGTTCTCACGCCTACTGATGACCGACACCCCACTACAGGGAATCGTCATGATGGAGCGACTAGGACTGCTGCAATACGTCATTCCAGAACTCCTCGAGGGAATTGGTTGCGAGCAAGGAGGCATCCACGATTTTGACGTATACGAACACAATTTGCGGACCTGCCAAGCTGCAGCCGACAAAAAACACTCTTTATTTATGCGCTATGCAGCCCTGTTGCATGATATAGCCAAACCTGCGACCCGGAGAGAGGGCGGGAAGAATAAGAAATACTCGTTTTTTGGGCACGAAGTGGTGGGGGCCAAGATGACCGCTAAAATTATGAAGCGACTGCGCTTGCCGCGTGATTTGAGTGAAAAAACCGTTAATTTAGTACGTTGGCATATGTTTTTTGCTGATCCTGACGAGATCACCCTGTCTGCCGTACGGCGTACCATCACTCGGATCGGTGAAGATAACATTGAAAACTTGCTTGATTTACGGGTTTGCGACCGGATTGGTACCGGCCGACCCAAAGAACAGTCGTTTCGGTTCCGGAAGTACAAGGCGATGGTTGATCAAGCCCTACGGGACCCAATTAGCGTTAAAATGCTTAAAACTAATGGTGACCGTCTCATGGAACTGACTGGGGAACGCCCAGGACGTAAATTAGGGTATGTTTTAAACGCTCTTTTAGAAGAAGCACTTGATGATAGTGCTAAAAACACCGTAGAATACATGGAAAAACGAGGTGTCGAGCTGTTTGCCTTACCAGAGGCAGAACTACAAGCTCTAGCCGAGGCAGGGAAACAAAAACAAGCGGAGGAAGAAGCTGCAGCAATAAAGGACATTCAGCGCGAACATAGGGTGGGATAAAAGACAAACAAAAAACCGTACGAATAGTCTCGTACGGTTTTTATCTTCGGCATAGCTTCTTACTTGTACTATCTCCCATCACGGAGATTTTGGTGACCACTTGGTCAAAGAACAGATGTACTGGTTTAGTTTAGTTTAGAAAAGGTCCTGGGGAGTCAGCTGATGAGAGAAGGCGGGTTTCTCACTGGCTGGCTTCCCAGGACCTTTTGTGGAGAGCTTATGGTGAACGTATTGTTCAGGTTGGCGCAGTTTATGTTGCTAACCAAAAGTGTGCTCTATGTTGTGTTTAGAATACTGTTTCTATGTGGGTGGTCGAAACAGAATCCTGTCTTCGCTTCTTATGTTGTGGTTATAACGAATGTTGTCGTTATGTTGAGTTAAGTTCTTGCGAACTTATTGGAGGTAAACTCAATTGGATTTTGAACGAACTCTTGAAGGGTTACTGGGAGGGACTTGGTTGGAACTTTGTTCTACTCAAGTCTCTCCCGATAACTGCTTGCCCTTTCTGGGCCTACCAACAATATACTCCTACTCAAGGACAGGGTAAAGGACATGCCTGTGTATAACTGTCCTTTAAGACATTTGTTTGACAAATCTATGTTTCGGGTTGTTATACAAAACGGCCCGAAGGCCGTTTTACAGTTCAATTGCGATATCAATTGAGACGGGGCAGTGATCGCTTCCAAAGACATCTGGATGAATCTGGGCTTTTTTTACTAGCTCTTTTAGACTATCGCTCACCATCACGTAGTCGATCCGCCACCCAACGTTGCGATCACGGGCTCCACCGAAGTGACTCCACCACGTATACAGTTCAGGGGTGTTTGGGTGCAGCAAACGGAGTGTATCTATGAAGCCACGATTCAGCATTTCGTCAATACCACTTCGCTCCTCAGCGGTGAAGCCTTTTTTACCCTGATTTGGTTTTGGTCGAGCGAGGTCGAGTTCGGTATGAGCAACGTTAAAGTCACCACAAAAAATCACGGGTTTGGTTTTCTCTAGTTCACTCATATAGTCGAGGTACGCCGGATCCCATTGCTGCCGCATCGGAATCCGTGAGAGGTCATCTTTGGAGTTGGGGGTATAGACCGTACTGACAAAAAATGGTTCGAACTCGGCCACCATCACCCGACCTTCTTTGGTAGTGTCACCGTACTGGTCCTCTAATTTATACCGTTCAATAATATGTGCCGGGAGTCCGTTCACCACATCAATTGGCGTGGTTTTGGTGTAGATTGCGGTACCACTATATCCCTTACGCTCTGCACTATTCCAGTACTCCTCATATTGAGGAAAATCGAACTCGACCTGGTCGTGATTAGCTTTAGTTTCTTGTAAACAAAGGATATCCGGGTCATATTTCTCTAAAAACGGCTCAAATAAGCCCTTTTTATGCACCGCTCTGATCCCATTTACGTTCCAGGAGTAGATTTTCATGGCTTGAGTATAGCAAAATATCGATATTTACTATATATTTTATGCAAAACATCGTTAAAAATAGGAGTTTTCGATGCCGCACCTTATTCTACCCACCCTGGGTCTACTCAACCAAGTGCGCACTGTGCCGCGTGCGGAAAAGAACTCAGTCTTTTACTGACCAGCGAACAAGTCACCACAGTTCCTGGGCAGGAGCAGGCTCTTCATTTTTGTCATGACGATTGCCTGACAACCTGGCACAAAAACACTGCGCTTGGTGTGGCAAGACACCGCAAACCGGCGTATTGTCGGTTAGCACCGGTCCTGCAGATAAGAAAAGATGGTTTTGTGATACAACCCAAGCTTTGAGCTACCAGTCACAATCTGAAATGTAGAGCGAAATATCAACCCGCCCGGAGAATTTCTTCGGGCGGGTTTTGCTCTACTACAAACCTATGGCCCACTTACACTATGCCCTCGACCTCTGCATTGAAGCATTTATCGTTAATGATAGAGCTGTTTTGCTGCGTCTTCATGACAAATATAATATGTGGGCTGGTCCAGGTGGGCACATTGATCCCAATGAAGACCCCAATGAGGCTGTTAAGCGCGAAGTACTGGAAGAAACAGGTCTCACGATCACTCTGATTGATCCTACTAATTTTGAGAAGAAGGATACAGAGCACAATTGGGAGCTGGTACCACCAATGTTTATGAATCGACATCATATCAATGATCACCACGACCACAGCGCGCTCGTATTTGCAGCCACATCTGATAGTCGAGACATCAAACCCGGGCCTGATGAAGATCCAAATGTAGAGTTTTGCTGGGTCACAGCCACCGAACTAGAGGATATGCACCAAAAGGATGATCGTATACGCTATGAACACTATCAATACGCAAAGAAGGCTCTAGAGCTAGCTCAAAAATAATCAACCCCACCAACATGTGGTGGGGTTGATAGGGCTTGCTGCGAAGTAACCTAACCAAGCATGCAGGCGAATTGTGGCAAAGAATCAAATACGTTGGTTAGTATTTGCTCCAGCTCATTGGTGCTATCTGCATGCTGTGCGACACCAATGCCTGGCAAGAACTTGTTCACCAAGAAGTCACGGGCCCAGGGGTCACGAATTGATATTTTTGTCAGACCAACATCGACCGACATAGGAACCGTTTGCTGAGGCTCGCCCCGCTCGTCTGTGATAAAGACGATGTGTGTCACATCAGCACTCACCTGTTCTGCCTGCTCTACAGCTGCAAAAATTGCAGGTAGGTGGTTGGTGTTGCCAATAGGACCAGACATAATGTCTATCGTCACTGCATGCGTCAGGTTTTCAATACTTTCCAGATCATGCAAATCATATAACTGCAGATCGTTTGGCTGAGTGCCCCAGGCAAAATAAGACACTGTCAGCGGCCTGCATGCAAAAATCAGACCAGAAAGTGTCGATTGAAACGCAGTAACCAATATTTCTGCATGGCTTGTGTAACCATCATCGGTACCAGTATCAGTCGAAACATATAGACTAGAACTTCGATCAACTGCAATAATCACGTGTATCGAATGATTATTTTGTGCTATGGCAGCGCTACTGCTAAGACATAAAAAGAACGCTACAAAAAGGAAGTGGGGATATTTCATGGAACGTCTCCTCTGATTCTTTTTGATTGATAGTTTCAACATACGCGTTATAGGGTGTCTTAGCAAGCCGAAGCACAATAATTTGCTATACTGACCCCACTCACCATGATGCAATTTTTTATTAATCTCCACCACTGGGTTGAAACTATTCCCGATAAACTGTATCCATTTCGCCAAGAAATTGAAGGGAAATGGGTGCGGGGCGTACAGGCCTATCAAAAAGTTCTCAATGAAGGGTTCAAGATCTATGGACCAGGAAAAACCAGCTATCGCTTGATGATCTACCGCGGTGCGTGGCACGTAGTTGGTTCAGTTCTATTTATTATTACTGTCACATTTGTGGCACAGCAGATGCTTGGTAGCGAGCAAGCATTATATGTACTACTCGGGGCAGCGATCGTAGCCTTGTGTATGCAGGAATTCCTCCTTCATCCTAGTCGGTACGGCCAAACCACCAACAAAGGCATATTTGATGTCTTTACCTGGATACTACCGATGGCCGTCTATGTGGCGTTTTTGATTTCGTGATATAACCTATGTATACGAAGACATTAAAATTTCGACCACATTTATGTGACCAAATTATGTCGGGGGAGAAAACTGCTACTTGGCGGTTACTAGACGATAAAGACCTGACAGTAGGAGATGGTATCCACTTTATGAACTCGGAGACACAAGAAGTATTTGGATTTGGTTTGAGAGCTGCAATTAAAACTAAAACCCTGGGAACTATAGGGGAAGCAGACTGGGACGGGCACGAACGATACCCATCACAAGATGCTATGTACGCTGAGTATAAAAATTACTACGGTGACACTGTTGGACCAGAAACCGAACTAAAGATTATTGATTTTACGCTTAAAGCTAGATAGCTTTAAGCGTAAAATTTGGACAATGTTGTTTGTTGATTGAGGTTATAGGGAAACGAATCCTCACTGATCCGGGTCGATTTAGTACGAGTCAAAATGATGTAACTGATACTGATCTGATACTCATTACTCACGAACATGCCGATCACTTGCACAGCGCATCACTACAGACAGTTTTAGCGAAAAACCCAGATGCCGAAGTAGTAACCAACACTAGTGTTGGGAAAGTATTGACTGAACTAGGGGTGCCATTCAAAATTTTAGAAGGACGTGCGACTGGTACGCACGCTGAGGTTGTAATTGAAGCATTTGATGGAGAACACGTGGAAATTATCGATGGGTATGGAATTGTTCAAAACACCGGTTATTTTGTCGCTAAAAAGCTATTTTACCCCGGTGATGCCTACACCAAACCAGAAAAAGAAATCCCGGTGCTAGCACTTCCCGTCGCGGGGTCATGGTGCAAAGCGTCTGACGCTATCCGCTATGCAAAAGAAGTACACCCCACAAAAGCATTTCCGGTGCATGACGCTGTACTAAGTGAGGCTGGCGTTGCTCTAACTCACGGATTATTTAGTGGACAATTAAACGCGGCTGGAATCGAGTTCATCTCGCTCAAGAATGATGAAACTGTAGAATTGTAGCTTGTAATTATTTACAGCTGTGCTTTAATTCAGTCAGCGAAACAAACTCCTTTGAAGTACGGCAAAGTGAAGAAGAAGTGACGTTTTGTATTAATACAAATAAAGAAACAATATGATGAAAGGAACTATCATCCGAAAGCGAGACGAAGGGTACGGATTTATCAAGCCAGAACAAGGAGACAAAGATGTCTTCTTCCACGCATCAGCGCTGGAACTAGTTGAATTTGATGATCTACAAGAAGGTGACGTTGTGTCATTTGATATCGAAGAAGGTCCAAAAGGACCAGCTGCGGTAAACGTAGACCGAGCAGCTGCAACTCCAGCTACCGATGACGCTGCATCAGACGATGCCGCTGACACTGATGAAGCTACAGAAGAAGCTGCGTAATTTACGCAGCGAATAGAAAACCAGCACGCTCCCTAGGGAGCGTGCTGGTTTTCTATTCGGCAGCAAATTTAGTTTGTAATTCATCATACCTTTGCTCCAATTGCTGATGCCGAGTGGTTATCTTACTGGTTGACTCCAGGATCACCGCTAAAAATATCTTTCCAGTGCTATTTGGTTGTATTAATATCATCGGAGAGATGTTAATAATTTTCTCAAACTTGTCTTGCATCTCTTTATTTGATGCCAGCTCTATCCCTAACACCAGACGGTACCAGCTCGCTAATTTATTAATTGTTCGGTTTGGTTGCCATCGATACGGACCAGGACTCTCGCCTGTATCAAGGTTATTATTGCCAATCCCAATCTGATTGATCATGTCTTTTGAAACCATGTACTCTGCTCGGTAGGCGTTGAGTAACGTTGCGTTGTCAGGACGGTATTGCTGCAGCGCTTCAAACACTTGGTTATTTTGAGTAGGTGATAGTTTACCTGCTAATTGCTCAAGCGTATCAGCAGCAATATCGTACAGTGCAATTGCAACCAACTCCTCGATTAGCATACTGTTTGAGACAGCGAGCTGATGAGCTACTCGAAGAATAGCTAGGGCACTGTCTACAGCATCGGTTGTATCACCAGCCTGCCATGATGAACCGGATCGATCTGCAACTAAATTTGCTAGGTCGCGTAAGTCGTTTAAGGAACAAGCTTCGGCATCAGCAGAGTAGTTATTCACCATCGTTGGACACTGGTATCCTGGCAGTTTTGAGGCAGCGATAAAAGCACTGGTCACATCGCGGTCGGTAGCTCCGCCTAGCTCATCAATGGTCGGCAAGAGGTAATACGCATTGTCAGCTGGTTCAAGTACCACCACCAACGGGAGTACCAAGTCAGCATCCTCAACGGTGGCAGCGTCAAGCGAGAAAACCAGAACATAGACAAGCAGGATTAAGGTGAAAAAAATAATCGTGAATACAATTTTTTTCAGAGTGTTCATGTCAATATATTAGCAGACAGCTGGTATACTTGGGTTAATGTTCTTCGCCTCGATTATTAGCGATTATTTTGTCTGGCATTACACCCAAGCCTGGCGGCAAATGTGGGGTGTCTGGCGGAATTTTTTGTTTGTCGTGATTCACTTTTTTTCGATTCCACAATTAATGCGATCGTGGTTCGCACCGTTTAAGCGTACTACCCAAGGCCGGGGTGACAAATTTAGCTTCGAAGACCTAGCGGCGTACCTCATCGTCAATTTTCTCTCGCGGATTTTTGGTGCGATTGCTCGGACAGCTATCATAGTTGTTGGACTGCTTGCACTACTAGTCACTATTGCTGGAGGGTTCATCACGTATCTTTTTTGGGCAGCAGCACCGTTTTTGATTATTGGATTACTTGGGGCTAGCTTGAGTCTATTTCTTATATAAGTATGTATACGCTTTTTGACAGCATCCAACCATTTAAACCAGCCGTACGGTTGGAGCAATTTATACCAAGACGAACTCTTGGCAGTATGCGAGCGTTTGGGTTAGCTACATTTCTAATCGGTGGGGCAGTGGCCGCGACGTTACATTTCTTCCCAGAAGGATTTGCTAACTATTATATGTATCGCCAGTATGCTGCTGGAGTTAGCCTACTTGGGTTAGCACTGTGGACCGATACCTTGCTCGCAATTTGTTACCACAACAACTACTACTTTCGTGGGCTAAATTCAATCCTTGGATTAGAAGCAACGACGGTCACTGGTGCAACGTATGATGTGGCAGCGGTAGTGCTAACCAACCCCGATGATGTTGGAGCAGCGTTTGTTGCATCTAATTTTGGCCAATCGGTGTTGCTACGATCTGGGCTAACACCTGATCAAATTACCACCTACGTGCACAGTAACCGGCAGCCACTTACAGCCAGTATGGTCACGATTCCTAACACAGAAGCGTTTAGTTTAATTGGGCTAGGTAAACACTTACTGGCACACGATGCGGCTTTTGCTGAATTGCTGCATCATAACGGAATCCTACCGGAACACTTTATTGGATCACTTCGATGGGTTGTTGGCACGTACCACCAAGAGAAACGACTCACCCGGTGGTGGAGTCGTGACAATTTATCTAAAACGAGCCAGATTGGCGCCGAGCTATCGTACGGCTATGCCTATCAATTAATGCGCTACGCCAAAAACATCCAAACCACGGCTGTATTTTCGACCCTAACTCGTGACAGTTCATTCGCCGCCGAAAAGGTACTCGAGATTGAAGCAACCCTGGCTCGCAGTCAATCTGCCAACGTGCTGCTAATCGGCGAAGCTGGGGTAGGAAAGACTGACCTGATCATGGAAGTAAAGCGGCGCATGCAAACTGGAGAAGCCATCGATTCTCTCGTCAACGAACATATTGTTGTGCTCGACACTGGTCGTTTATTTGCAAACCACCAAAGCAAACAGTCTCTTGAGCTCACACTACTTTCTATGTTCAACGAAGCCGCTCACGCTGGCCACAATACAATCGTAATTGAGAACCTCAGTACCGTTATCAAGGAAGCCGAGGCGGCTGGAGTATATTTACCGGAACTGCTTGATGAGTACCTTGCATTACCCAACCTCCATTTTATCGCCACTGACACTCCGTCTGCATACCACGGACATCTCGAGGCTCTCGGTGGTTTTACTCG
>Ga0208544_10001425_pt1 | contig 16479 bp, 20 predicted proteins | sample DEB08_DNA_9_FD_184526 | JGI IMG/M metagenome (GOLD analysis project Ga0208544, IMG submission 184526) | Aqueous microbial communities from the Delaware River and Bay under freshwater to marine salinity gradient to study organic matter... | ecosystem: Environmental > Aquatic > Marine > Coastal ... | reverse complement strand
CCCAAAACCCCAAAACCCCAAAACCCCGTGCGATTTCTTGATCGGTAAATGTCGAAAGCAATCAATTTTAATTAACCAAAAACTTCATTATGTTCTCAAGAAGCAGCAATCCCGCATCTTCAGGCAACGAAAGCCAAAGTAATAGCCGCGGCTAACTCAATAGTCAAAGCCACAGTCAAAGGAACAACGATGAGAGTGACCCCATGAGTGACGACAGCATGCAGGCTGCTCTCTCCATGTTTCTGTCAACACAGAACTAGAGACCGACCAAGAACCCAAAAGTGACTGCAGAGTCAATCAAAAGCACACCAGTAAGCAACTCTTTCCTCAAAATATATCTCACTCATTTTGTTCTCGACTATAGGCAAAGAAAGATTTGTCAGCAAAGGAAGTCGAGCCGACTTGTTTGCTGGACATGGTCTCTAAACTTGAGCTCAGAAAGTGTCTCTCGGTCTCTGAGCTCAACGCAATCAGCCTCACTCTGCAGAGTCCGCATCTGCAGCCAGCTTAGAGTGACTCGACGATGAAGGTGGTGGACGCGAAAATGCGAGAATTTATGCGACTTTCTCAGTTCGCCATTTTGAACTCCAGAGTCTACGCTAAAAGTAAATGCAGTTAAGGTAAGACAGAGCCGTGACAACAAATGCAAACACGTGTACTAACTCAACATCTTCCCCTTTTGTAGACTAATCCGCGCACGCCCAACTGCTGACAACATACCTCGACCTTTGCACCTCGGTGCTGGAGTCGACCAATGCCTCGCTTGCAGCGCCAAACAGTGAAGAAGCACGCGTTCCTTCGGGCGAAAAATCAGTCATCTCTCTGATTTGCGAATCTATTCAGTTCTTTTGCAGTGGAGATGAGAGCTTTGATAGAGAAGCATCCGCGTATCAGGAGTCAAGCAAGAGCACCATGATTGAACACACGGTGTTTTCCTCGCCCATCCAAAAGTACATCGCCGACCTGATTACCGACCAGACAAAACCAGATATCAAGTCAGAGATGATCAAAGAAGAGGAGACAAAGGACGCGAAAGAAGTGCTCCTTGACAAAGTTGAAGCGATTGCGGAAGAAGGAAGTCTGGACGACATTCTTGCCGACATGCCAGTCGAGTTCACTCTTTTCATGACCAAAATCGAGCACGAGTCTCCAAAAGAAAAAGCGACCGAAGTCAGCAATATAGTCGAAACAAAGAAACAGGACAAAGAGATCACACAGAAAGTTGAGTTGTCAAAGTCAAAGTTGGTTGAATCGTTTACCAAGCTCATGGAAGCCATTTTGAACAATTTGAGTTCAATTGACGCTGATGTCAAGCTGGGCACCTTGCAGAGTCCAGTGCTTAACCTGAACAAGACTCTCCTGAAGATGATCGAGACTTTAGACACTTTGCTTGTAAGCAAAGACGACAGTAAGGCTAAGTCCTTCCTCGATAGCTTGCTCAAGCTGTCAGAAGAAGTATTTGCAAACTTGGAAGAGAACAGATCGTTGTTCGCTCTAGTGAACATCGTCTAGCTGGTCAGCCAATTCCCAAACACGGACACCTATTTTGCAGATTTCTTCAAGGAAGGAAGCACTGTTTACAGTCTGCTATCCGCTGAAGTCGCTGAGTAGTAAAGCGACTTGGAGCGGTCATAGCTGAAGCTGTTATTGGTTGACAGTTTGGTCAAAAGTCTCAAGAGCTGGAAAGGAATGGCTGCTGGCTTCCATGCTGCCACCTTCTTGACAAGCTTCATGATCAAAAATATCAAAAATTTCCACAAAAACTCACGAAATGACAGAAAATAAGAGAAAAAATCGGACTCTGTCAGCAAAAGTGGTAACTAAACTTCTTTTGAACTAAGGAAATCAATTGAGTTAAGGAAATCAAAAAGAAAGGCCGACCAAGCTGATTTCAGGTAGTTCATCAAGGCGAATAGAACAAAGACCAGAAAAGAAGATAGTCCCCCTAAAGACTCCATGATCGTTGACAGTAAAGTAAAGTCCGAAGCAGGAGCTGAGAAGTCTGAGGCTGGCTCCGATACCGGCAAGTCGAAGCAATAAGTGATGGTGTTGCCAATGTTTATTGGGACGAGCCCCGACTAGGTCTTCGGCCACTGTATGCGCGCCCTCGTTGACATGGTTCAGAAGCACTTGGATAGCTCTGCTAAAATTGAACTCAAGCTGAACGAAAACATCACCGAGCAGACCCTCTCAACACTGGTCTAAATTGCTCTCGAGGCCCCCAAACTGTTCCAGGTGATCTTCCAGGGCATCCTCACTTCATTTGTCAAGCCAAACGTCTCCTACGATAAACCCATGCTGGCACACTTACTCTCCATCATTGAACAGTGTAGCATCGAGGATCTTCAAAAGTCCCACATCACAGCTTCGTTCTTCATCAAAGTGATTCTGAAGTAGTCTTCGAAACTTCCGCAAGATTTCGCGCAGACCCAAGCAACCCGCCTCGTCAATGACTTGCTTTCTCTGAAAAATAACCACACGCAGGATTCACCGTTCAGCAATAACGACGTCGAGACAGCCTTCCGGAAGTCTACGAATGTCTGGATGCTCCTCCACACCCTTCTGTCCCTGGTTGATGTTGGAGCCAAGAAAGTCACACTCCAAAAGATACTCTCCGTGATCAAGTCGAGAGAAATAAGAGTCACCAAGAAATTTGTTTGGCACTTGTTGCAAATGACTCTTATGGGAGCTGAGAAAATTTAAGAATTCAGAAAACTACTTTTCAAATTCTTGACCGTCGCTGCCAACGATTCCCATACGCTAATTCAATAGTACGCTGACTTCAAATTTGCAGAAAAGCTTGACAGTGATCTTGTGGAAGCCTTTTCACAAGATTTGGCGCCCCATGTGCTGATCGAACACCTATGGATTGCAGAAGCAAGTAAAAAAGGAAAGTCGTCCATGCTGGACAAAGAGCTTTCCGTGCCTCTCAAACTCATCGCCTAGCTTCTTAAAACAGACCAATCGAAGCAAATTGAAGGAAACCGTTTCCAGATGATCCTGACACTGACTCAGCTCGATAAGTCGATTCCAGAGTCACAGGCCAAGGAGGTGGCTGAGTAGATGAATTAGCTGAGACTGGAGGGCCTTAAACTGCTGCAGCCACAAGCGAGCGAAGAGCTTATCAAATACCAAGACAGTATCCTTCGAGTCGAGTCTAGCACCCAGCTTATCAAGTTTGAGATCCAGGATCCGCTGATGCATCATTTTGACAAAATGCTTCACTACAACATACATCGCTCGATCGGCCAGGTTGAAAGTTTCAGCGGAGAGGCTAACCTAGAGAAGAGACTGTTCGTCAACCTATTCACTATCTTGAATGAGTTAGAGTTTACAGAGGAATAATTCCCTCAGGTTCTCCTTTTGTCGACCTTTAACTCCGCAATGGCTCTTTTGAAAAACTCTGGCTCTGCTTCTCTGTTGGAAAACAAGCCAGCTGAAAGTGTTGGTCGCACTTCAGAGCTTCTTGATCTGATCCACGAGGGTCTTCGATTAGACCAACTCTAAATCGTTTCCAACCTGAGCCACACTTTTAGTGTCGCCCAGATCAAGACTTACATGACGCAAGTGTATCTGGATGATGAAGTCAACGGTGCGGAATCTAACCTGTAAAAAGTGCTCTCCCTCGCCTTCGATGCAAAGATGCTTCTCGACAAGTCGCTGGCCTTTGAAAGCGAGATTAAAGCGAAAAGTGGCGGAGTGACTTTCAGTCTGAACCCCTCTTCTAGTCCCGCACCAGTCAACAACAGTTCGTCAAATGATAAATCCACCAAGGCAAAGTCTGGTGATAAACATGCCCTTGTAAATAAAATATAGCAGCACGTGTTCCAAACGATCTTGACAACTGATTCCGTCGCCAAAGACAAGAACATCGTGTCGGTGCTCTTATCCTTGGAAGATAGCTTTGCGAGCTACCTCTGCAAAGTGTTTGTAAATGGTGTCAACTAAACCAAGGAGACCAAGATGATTCTGGCATGGCTGCTGGCTGCACAGGGTGAGGAGCAGTAGACTGCGCTGCAAGAGTTCATTGGGGACTAGTTGAGCATTGCATGCGGCATTGAGGTCTCCATGAGCGGGATCTACGACGACACCTTTGTGATGAACTGCCTCGACATTGCTTCTCTGCTTCTCATCGACAACTCTGGTAAAGAAAGGGTTGTCTCGTTTTTGAAGGAAGACTTGCTGGAGTCCAGCTTTAAGAGCAATGAGACCAAGCTGCTCGTGCTCGACCTGCTTTTCCAGTTGGGTCAACAAGGAATCCTGGATGGAGAGAAGAAAGATGATTATGTGAAGTAAGTGTAAGGTAAACGGCACAAATTGAGTCAACCACCTGCAAAAGATGAAAAAGCTCAACTTTCGGGCAGCTCAGACTCAGATGACGTGAACATGAGCGGAGGAAGCGACGACGACCAAGATGATGACAGTGGCAAGAGGCCTAAACGAGGTGGCTAAACTGCTGAAGGCTTCCAGGAAACAGACTTTGCAGTTGGGCAGGATAATTATGCGGAGTACATGGAGACTCCTGAAGACAAGTGCACTTACCTTCGAACTGGAAAAGACTACGCGAACCAGCATTGGTACAGATGCTACACGTGCGGTCTCACCGGCAACACTGGATGCTGTTCAGTCTGCGTTCGCGTGTGTCATAAAGGCCATCATGTCGTCTACGCATAAAAAAGCACTTTCTTCTGTGACTGCAGGGAGTGTGGAAAGTGTAACTTCGACGGGCAGGAAGTTCAGAAGTAAGGAGGTGCTCCTCGTCCTTCCAGCAGAGCGAGACGGGCAGGAAGACCCGATCGCCCAAGCAGACCAGGGCCACACGGGCGGAACTTCACGAGCGGAATTGGCGGTTTCTCTATTGGAGACGGTTCTGGAAATGAGCCACCGCACGCGCGAGGTGCTAATGCGATGAATTCGTTCTTTGAACCCGAAAGAATGCAACGAGTTCCCCCGAGTACTTCTATTGGAATGCCCTCCTAAAACATTGCTTCTTCCATTGACCCTAGCTTCGGGTTTGAATTCGGAGGACCACCGAGCCTAGGTGGTGGTGGCGGCGCCGCTGGTCGTAATTTTAGAGAAGAAATATTGCGTACGTCGCAGAGAATCTTCCAGCAGGACGATTTTGGTGGTGGCAACGATCCATTCCGATTTTTGTCAAGAGCTGGCGGTCCCATCGGAGGTCTTTTCAGCGGTGCTGGACGAGGACTTTTCGGAGAAGCTGCCGATGATAACTCTGGCTCGGAAGACCAAAACATGATAGACGTCGAGAACTTTGACAACCTCGATAATCTGAATATGCTAGGCGAGGAACTACTCGAACAAGGTCATTCCAGTCTCGAGATCCGAGAAATTCTCGATCGCACCCGCCAGCGTCTACAGCAACGACGAGATCCGAAGAAAGATGAAATAATTGAGGAGGGCTCGTACAGTTCGTCTCACCAGTCGGACCAGAGCAGTAACAGCAAGCAGAGCGAGCACAGTAAGTCTGTCGCCAGCTCGATGTATGGTGGAGGGGGTCCCGACGAAATGATGTCTGAGGCGAGTTCAGTACCTGACAGGTGGACTCCTTCCGATGTCGAGTCCGAACACATCGAAACCTTCACTCGCACCAAGAAGTCATCTCTTAACAAGCATCAAGAGTCTAATAAACAAGAGAAGACCCGGTTCCAAAATCTGGACGAAGTTGTCGGCGATCAGGCTGAATTAATCCAAACCGTCGTTTCCCATATCGACCGCCTCATCAAAAAGGATGAAATCGAAGACGAAGACATGCAGATCGACACTGCCTCCCTCAAGCTGACCAAGCGACAAAGCTCAATCGCAGGCCGAGCCATGTTCCAAGCTAACACGAAGACTGTCTCGTTCAGAAGTGAACTTGTTGAGTTCAAGAAGAGCTTTAAGAACAACGCAGTGAAGGTGTAGCTCGCCAACTCATAGAGACCACTCAAGTAGGCCGTGAACGGCAACTTTAAGATCAGACAATGCCTCAGTGCTAACTCGTAGGGTCTAATGTGTGTCCTCGAGGGTGACTAGGCCAGCTTCTACCAGTCAAGCCAATTCATGGACAAAGAGCTCGTGGCTTTCCACGCTGAAAGCGAAGAGATCTTCAAAACTCAACCTCCCAAGGATGGAGCAGCGCATGGCTTTGTCGACCAGTTCAAACTATAGTTTACGCCTCTGAGTGCTCAATTCAATGGTCAATTCGTTGCGATTGCAGGCCTCAAGGAGCTCCAAGTGCTGAGTTTGGGCACTAGTGACGGAAAAGTTAAGTCTGAGTTGACTGTCAACCTCATGCTCGAAGCCTTCGGCGATTAGCTGTCGATCATTGGAATTCAGTGGATTCCTGGCTTCCAGACTGTGATAGCTGTCGCAACGCAGAGCTTCGTGCGAGTTTACGATCTTTCCCAAGACAACTTCTCTCCCAAATTCAACGTGAGTGCCTTCGAAGGCTAAATCACAGACTTCACATTTTCGAGCCCCACTGAGGAAGGCAAAGCGATTAGAATCCTGGTCGGCGTTGACACTGGCGTCCTCTACTCCCAAGAACTTAACATCGCGAACAGCTCCAGCGGTTCTTCAATGGAGGTTGACTAGCAGCAAAGCGAGATAACGCTGACTCAGATTATTGAAATTCCAGACTTTGTGACGACCAGTCAAGCGAGCAACGAGCCTCAGAAACTTCCAGCCGATCATGGCTAAGGCGGCGTCGTCTCACTTGACTACTTGCCAGAGACAAAACTATTGGCCGTCACATTTGTGAACAACCAAACACTGATCGCCAAACTTGACGCCCTGACATTCTCCGAAATCAAAGGGGCCTTCGTCATTCCAGACATGGCGAAGCATCTTCCGAAGGACAGGGACTAGTAAACGCTGTCGAACAATGGCACTCGGTTCATTCAGTTTGTAGAGCTGCCCCATCTGTGTGACTTCTCAGCGCAACAGTTGACCCTTCTCGCCATTTACTCAAAGAAAAATACTTGTATGTCGGTGCTGGTTAAGCTGAGTGAAGACAAGATCGAGTTCAACAACGTGTAATCGAGTAACCAGAGCAGAGACTCTTCTCCGTTGCACGGTTTCGCTCTTGTCAGGCCCAGTTACCACAGTCGCAAAGCTACTCAGCAGTTGCGACTAGTGACCGTCTACGAGAATGGATCAGTCGACACGTTCAAGCTTTGCGCTGATTCCTCTGCCAGTCATGTTGATGATATGAGGGCGCAGCACGCCTAGGCTTAGAAGTAGCAGCGGGCTAAGAAGATTAACTTAAACGACTTGCCGTCTGGCACCGTGGAAATGCCCTTGAACTTCTTCGAAAAGATGCACAACTTGTTCAAATTGGGTGCAGAGGCCAGGAAAGGATTTACGGTCAGTGGAACTGCTGCGACCTACTTGAAGGGCCAGACGAACATGTTTGAGGTTGTTGCGTAATACACAAGTCAAGAGGCTGCGATTATCTCCGCTGGCTCAGACAAGAAGTCGCTCACCATGAACCTCAAACTTGATGTCCAAGCATCTAAACACGTGATCGTGGGAGTTCGCTTCAGAGTTGACGGTGGCCGATAGAGCAACATGGTCAAAGTCAAACTCATGAACAGATCACCGATCACTATTCAGCCTCATGACTCTCGTTGGTACGAAATGCCGCTGTGTGAGGCCGAGATTATATACGGAGCCCAACAGAACGTCCAGCTCGAATTCACAACCTCGAACCCCAAATAAACGCCTCTGAAGATCTTCAAAACTGAAATCTTCGTGCAGTCGAACGAGGAGTTCAAGTTGTCGAGTAAAGTAGCGAGCCACGAGAAAATCATATTGAAGCGACTCTAGCGGGAGTAGCTCGAGAGCAACACAAAATCGGGCGCCAATAGTAACATCGAAACCTTGAGGTCTGAGATGCTTCAGACTAAGCGAGTACCCGTGCTCACCTACCAAGAAAAGCAAAGAGTGCTGAGCTCGGAAGTCAAGTTAGCAGAAGACAGAGATATCATTTTGCAGCTAGACCTCGTGGGACAGCTGCTCAGAACTGAGAATGGTGTCCAAGAGTCGCTAGCAACTGTGCTCAGTGATAAGTTGCTGGCGCTGTACAAGCAGCTGACTACCCAGGTGATCTGTGACTCTTACTTGATGAGCGCAGTCAAGAGGACGCTTAAGATCAGCTTTGACATTCGTAAAACGTCTTTCGCCGAGTTCAAAGATAAGCAGGTGATCTAATCGGTTCTGCAGCTTCAACTAGCTTCCACCGTGGACCCCAATCCCTCGTTCGACCAGCTTTAAAACTTGCTCAAATCATTGTCAACTGTGGTAAGCAAACGCACCTTCCAGCTCTTCCAGGTATTCAAAGAATCTCCTCAGCTTGTCTGCAATCTCACAAAAGCCTACCTTAAGTCGGCTGCACACTAATTGCAGTCCAACAGTAAGACGATCGTGAGGACGGCGACACTGAAACGGGATCTGGAAACGTTGATCGCCTTGACATTCTTGCAGTACACCTATGTCATCAATGAACTCGATATAGTCAAGAAGAATCCTAAAGACGGAAAGCTACCCGACTTAATCTCACAAATATTCAACACTTCTGATGACCACTTCGCTTCCGTACTGGAGCCCATCGCCCACATGCTACTGTAGAAGGATGAAAAGCTGGCAAAGATATCGACTAAGGCCCTTCAGAAGTCCATTGTCATGTATTCGCAAGGGATGCTGCGGACGTACAGGACGGGCAAGGTCGTGACATTTGCGTCCTCCGAGGAAGGTGCAGGAGATGTCTAAGTCCTGGTTTTGGATCCGACACCTCACCTTCTCGGCTACCTTCTCCTTAAGGTGATCCCGGAAAGCACAAAGCAACAAGATGGAGTCTCCTAGAGCGCTCTCTGCTTCCGAGTCGCATTCCAGAGCTTCTACATGTACCTCAATCAGATTCCACGAACAGCGCTCGAAGGCTCACTTAAGGGAAGCAAGAGCTTCAACGACTTGGCTTAGTTTGTCTTCAAGCCGCTGAAAGACTTTATCGCGACAAAGATGACTGAAGTTACTGAGGAGAGCTTCACATACGCGTGCCTTACCATGATCAACATGATCTTCATCAAATCCACCTCCACTCTGCTGAACGTTTAGAACAGTGACCTCGCCAAAATTGGTGGAATCCTCTCCGGATCAAACCGCCAAACTCTTCTAGAGCTGATCGGCGCTCCAGCTACTCTTGAAAAGATTTCCCTGTGGGTGTGCCACAGCTTGGAGAAGTACAACGCGGCATACCAGGCGAACAGGTGCTCCTTACGAGTGAAGCACGAAGACCAGATCTTGAAAGTTGGATCAGCTGACCACTTTAATGAAGCTCAGCTGGGCGACGGGGTTGCCTTGTTGAGACCCGTGACAGCGCAGAATTAGGCTGGCTGGAAGTGGTCTCCATTATTCGACTGTAGCTCAGAGACCAACTCTGACTCGTCCTTCGATCTGCTCGATCGCAAGATCCCCGCACAGTTCCTCATCTTCTCCCACTTGGTACTCGCTGACCTTAAAGACTAGATTCCTTCGAACACTCAAGACAAACTAATGAGAGCCATTTCACAGATTTCGTAGATACTACCAACAAGCGACTTACTGAAAGAAGTGGGCAACAAAGCATTGGAAAGTGTGTCAAGTGCCGACAAAGCAAAGCTATACACTAATTAGACTTTGTTCAGAGAGTTCATTTAAGAGTTGGAACAGCTATACCGTAAGCTGTTTGTGGCCGTCAATGATCACCATGACAAGGCTAAAGCAAAAGCAAACGACACCTCGGTGCCCCCGCAGGTCGTACTTAGCTACAAAGTGCAGTTCTATTTGCACCAGCAGCTAGTTCAGGCTTGGAAACTTGCATCGGAGGCTCCTGAGGCGTGGAAAGAAATCACGCGCAGCCGGCTGAGTGAACTTCTCCAGATCCTGACGCGCATGTCGGACTCCTTGAGCCATACAAGCGCCACGCTGTGTCTCGGCTTGGCAGCCTTGGCGCTCGAAGGCAAAGACGTCGGCGTAGGGGAAGGCTCCGTTGTTTAGTCAATTGGAGGCGGCCATGCTACTCCCAACAAAGTGCTCGCAGTTGTGACAAAAGATTCAGATTTGGGAATCCAGTTAAGTGTCGAGGACCAAGAAAGTCTTCTCGCAGTGGTTGACCTTGACCGCATCTTGGAGATCTACGTGCTCGGCAAGAACAAGAAAATCATGCGAGTGGCGGCTGCCCAATTCGTGAAAGGCCTCTATCTGAGCGGAGTCAAAGCTAAGACTGCAGTGTTCAACAAGTGCCTCGATCTACTGAAGACACTCAAGACAAGCGGCATCAACTCGTCGTCGTTCTTGACTCTATTTGCATTCATCTTCAAGACCTATGAGTTATCTAACGACGAAATGAAGCTGATTTGCAACTACTTCTACAACGTGATTGATGAGTGCAACACCGAGTTGACAGCGCACCCGAATCTTGACATGTACTCTGTCCTTCAGACCCTGTGCTCCTCCGCCCCCTCATCCCATCCATCTATGTCCTCTTCCCCTTACGGCTTCCCTCAAGCCTTCTAGAAACAGCCTCCAGGCTACATGAGCAGCTACGGCGGACATCCGATGTCTTCAGCGTCAGCGATTGCTCCTCACTCTTCTTCAAGTGATTCCGATGGAAACGCCTAATACCTTGAGATTGAACCATGCAGCAAGTGTTTCAACTCGAAGTCCATTCCATTCCAGAAAATTCGACTGTAAGACTATAAAACCGAGGCCAAGTACACAGACTGCACAGGCCTCTACAAACTCAAGTAATCATCACAGATCAAGAGCTTCACAGCAACCCTGAAAGAAGCAAAAGGATTCAAGGCAGTCAAGTCTATTGTGCTCTACGTGAACAACAAGCAGGGACTAGATTTGGCGGAGATGAAAAACAATTGGGGCATTTGGCAGAAGGTCCATGAGATGAAGGTCGACGTGACCAAGAAAACAACCTTCACGATGCAGCTGCCTCTTCCAGTTACCGCAACTAACATTATGATCGAATTCAACACTGTCAACCTCGCGAAGTCAATCGAGGTGGTCGGCAATGGCCTCAGACCGGGACGACCCCACGGAGCTGAAAATGAATGTGAAGTTGAGAAAGAGTCAACTGAAGGCCTTGACTTTTTGCTCTCGAAACTTCCAGCGTAGATTGCTTGCAAATTCTCTTCTCAGAGCGCCCAAAGCGACTCCTAACAGTCCTCATCCGCTCCGTTCCAAGCCAAAGACTAGCGGTTCTGCCCGCGCTGTGGACGAGCAGTGACCCACATAAATGGCATCTGCGCATGTGGTGAGAACGCCTTACAGTGTCCCCAGTGCCGCAACATCAACTATGAGGTGTCAGACCCGTTCATGTGCAAAGAATGCGGTGTGTCTCGCTACTCGAAGTTCGATTTCTCGTTCAGTGTGAGAGAAGGATTTGCGACAGAGACGATTGACTCCGAGGACATGAAGGAAAGCGCTGTCGATCAGATTGAAGTAAACCTAGTGAAGGCTCAGCAGAGTTACTCTTAGTTGATGAAGAAGAGAAGCACCCTTGAAACTCAAATCAAGCTGTTGAAAGAAGGAGACGCTTCGGTATCTGCCAAGCACATCTAGAGCTTGTACCAGGGCGAGTGCTCTGAGCTCTACAAGTCCATGATGAAAGCACTTAGCACCATCAAGGCTCTAAAAGTGGAAATCGACTTGTACTAGCGTTCTTCAGGCCAAATAACCACGCCTTAATCTCAAGCTTCCCATAACACGGCGGCTCTTGAGCCCAAGTCTGAGCAGTCGTCTTCCTGCTTTGTATGCATCTCACAGTTCCTTATCTCCGTTCTCTCCTTCATCGAGAAAACAGCATCCACATCGCCCGAGGTGAGAACTAACCTTGAAAGTTTAGTCAGCGTGCTTTACTCCAAGAGCATGCGCATGTTCCCCAAGGCACTCCAAAACGCCGCCTCGAAAGCCATCTGCGCCATCGTGAAGGACAACAACGACTAAGTAGTCTCACTTCTGAAGATGATCCAAACTGATTTGACTCACCGCAAAGATGTCATCCCAGCACACTTGCTTTATTAGAACTTGAAGCGAGAGACCCTTTTGCTCATCCAAGTAGTTGAGTAATGCGGCGACAAGTAAGCGCAGGAGTTCTTCTGGTCGAGTCTGTTCAACTCAATTAACGAGGCTGAGAAGAGTTCGGCCATCGCAGAAGCTATCGTTGTCCCCTTGCTCTAAAAGGTCTCAGCTATGATGACTCTTGAGTATCAGAAGGTCAGAGCAGTGGATCAAAAGGCACAAAATGATGATGATGATAATGATTAAGTCGTCATCGACACTGACTCGGTAGACAAATGCCCTATCTTCACTCGTCTCCAGAAGCAGCTTGAAACGGAGGTGAACCAGTCCGATGAAGGAGGTCAGTGGCTTTTGAAGGCTCTACTTCTACGTTCATCGCAGCAAACCCGTAAAGAAGCTTCGACCATCTTTAACAAGCTACTGGCCCACGAGAGCGAGCTGAAGACGAAGGTGACGCACACACTGCTGACCCAGTTAGACAAGGCACTTAAAAACGATGCGTAGCAGTCTGAGGAGTACTTTGCGCTGCTCTCCCAACTCTTGACACCAAAGAAAGACAATATGGCTGCTCTGGCGATGACTACCGCCAATGCTCTCTTCGACGCGCCCTTGAAGCCCTTAATGAAGGAGACTGCAACAGAAAAAGAAGTAAAATCGAAGATGGTGGTCACCGAAGACACCAAAAACCACTTCTCGTAGATCTTCTCCAAGATAGATGGCGAACTCGTCAAACTATTCAACTTGGAGTAGGAAAGAGCAAAGCTTGGTCAAGATGGCTTTATGCCGCAGCTTTCGGCTGGCTCTCAGCTCTGTCGCCTGGTTGAAATTGTCTCGTAGATGATGAACGAATAGGAGGAATTGACAAAGATCGTGCAACGTAACATTCGAGTGGTGATCAAGAGTCTGCTTAAGTTGAAGAAATTGAACTTAGTGAAGAACAGGCATATTAGGAACTGTGAAGAACAGATTCAGGGTATTTTCAACCAACTGCAGGCCGAAAATGAGGAAGACAAGAAGAACTTCGTGAAGGAGTGTCTTACGCTTGTGGAGTCGGGCGAATGCGATCTCAAGGAGTCAAGGTTCCTCTTTGAAGACATTTGTAAGCTGATCAACCCAGTCAAGCCACAGCAGGAATATTTCTTGCACCTACAGAAAGCCCGCTCCAATGAAGAATTCTTGCCTGGTAAGATGTCCAAGAACCCTTACTCGTCCAAGTCCTTCGGCGGGAAGACAATGGCAGACGTTCGCGCAAAGATTTGCCGCGATTGTGACATTATCGAGCCGGAGATGCTGGAACTCGTGATCGCAAACAAGATCATCGCAATGACTCTGCCGATTACAGCCGTGTACGAGCAGGTATGGTGGCCTCATGTGTACAAAAAGGAAAACCCAGACTCGTACGAAGTGCCTCCGATTGAGGAAGCAGACGCATCTCTGAGCCACATGCACGTTATCTTCCGTCTGGCTGGCATGGATGGAGAGGCCACTGAAGACCGAATCGAGACCCTGAATGACTCAAATGAGTTGACTAATGAAAGAGACATTGAAAAGAAGTTCGGTCTCGCCAAAGTCATCTCAGAGCCTCTCGGACAACTGACTGGAGTCGAAGTCCTTCTTAATACACTGGAGTCAATTGAGCACGTGCAAGAGTACAAAGACCTGGCCAGCTGGCTGGTTCAACTCATCTCCCTTGCCATAAAACTCAAAGTAAACAGAGAGCAGTTCTTGAAGAGCCCCCGTGCGATTGCCATCATCGCGAAGAAGTTGTTCCAGTCTGTTGGGATGCATAACAAGTTTGACGGCAAAAACGAGCAGTCACTTTTCGATTTTATCCTCTCGATCCTTGAAATTCTTATCAACGAGCAGATAGCTTCTGGCAGCAAACTGGTGTCCAATGACTCTCTCGCTGCTGACGACATGCAGGAGGATCAGGTCGATTAGGGCAAAGAATCGGAGTCAGTTGCTCATCTCGAAATCTTCCTAACTCTCATTTCTGACGCCTGCAACGAAATGATCACCAACTTCTAACCTCTAGAAAGAACGAGCAAAAAGATTAGAGCTGTGACGAAAGTACTTCCTTACCTCATCGATGAATCCAAAGCCGATGAGAGTGCTCTCAAACTCCTCTTAGGCATCTTCAATGACTACCTGTAGGTCGACAGCATCATTGAAGACTCAGCCTCTCTATCCCAGTCCGAGAAGCAGTAATCGTTTACTTCAAAGTTCTACCTCGAAAGAATAATTGAGATCCTAGAGAGTACCCCGCCCCACAAAAGCTTCATCAAGGACTCGATCTGCGAGATTCCTGCAGTCAACCAGCTCTTGAGTCACATGGCATCTCAAGTGAAGCAGTTTGTCGAGCCGACGGTTGAAAGCAGTCAGGGCAAGGACAGCAACGTGTTGATCCTCAGGATCGTGAAAGGTCTCATCAAGAACCATCCACCTTCCCAACGACTCCTCAATCAGCATGGCCTTGTCAAGGCGCTCTACACACTCAGTATATAGAAGTTCAAAGACCGCAAACAGCTGTTGCTTGCCGAAGATATTGTCAACTTGCTAAGCGGAAAGACGAACGACGTGGATGAGGAAGTGAGAGGGTTCATCGAGAAGTCAGTGCAAGAAAGAAAGGCTAACGCTGCCGAGAGAGCCAAGAAAGCAAAGGAAATGGCGAAGCGCAGAATGATGAAAATCGGACAGAACAACAAGTACAAGTCGATGATGAAGGAAGTCAAGGAGGAAGTCGGTCCCAAGTGTGTCACTTGCGAGGACGGCTACTCCAACAAACCCTCGGAGATCCTCGGCGTGTACGTTTTCACGAAGAAAGCGAGCATATAGGAGTGGTCTGGTGCCGGCTCGGTGCAAATGTTCACGTCGCAAGGCTGCACCACCGTCACCCACAACAACTATATCCACTTCACCTGCCACTAGGAAGCAGTGAGGGTAGACCGTGAGAAGCAGCAGCCGATTCGTGAGTGGGACGGCGCAAAGACTAGAAATCACATGACTCTCTGCAATAACCTGTTGCCGGTACAGGGAGGCACGATCACCGAGTCTCAGTTCCAGAATGTGGTAGATCGGTACTTTAACGTGCAGCAAAAGCAAGTGGGTCACACCGATCAAAATAAAGTCAAAGTACTCTCGCACGACCTCAAAAATCTACTCAAACGATTTGGAACCCAAGAGTCTTTCTCGAGAGACTCCAAAGGTGGCGGCCCTGAACACAACATGATGTTCGTGCCGCTCCTGGTGCAGCTAATCACTCACTGCCTCAAGAGCGGCACTGGGTCTTCCAATGTGATTTCGCACACTGAAGACTCCGACCACAAGGAGATGACCTACGTGCAGGAGAAAAGACTTGCTGAGTTCTGTGAACAAGGAGTTGCGCAAAAGCAAGCCTTCTTGAGTAAGTTAGAGCAGGAATCAGCTTAAGGTCTTGGTCTGGATGAAGAAGAAATGAAGGACGAGTATGAAGCTGAGGAGGAAGAAAAGAACTCGGACAGCGATGACGACATCATCATGCAAGAAGAGGACAGCAGTGAAAACTTTGGAAAGATCTTGGCGTTCCCACCGATTTCCCATGACAAGATGACGGCCGCGGAGGGAAGACTCGACCAAATATACTACTTCATCAGTTAGGCGCTCGTCTTCGGCAGGGCTTAGAACTGGCACCAAGTCAAGGCCAATCTTGTCACAATCTGTCTGTCTGCAATTGCAGCCCTTGAGATCCACAAGAAACCTGCGCAGCCTTTCGAAGGCCAATCGCTCACCTTGTCGGAGAATGTCAACACCACCGAACCTGCTGAAAAGAAAAGCGACGACGCAGCTGCCTCGAGGGGCAGAGCGCGATCCCTCAGCGATATCACGAAGTTCGAAAACATCAGTGAAGCTTTCGCAAAGCTTCGACCCTTGTTGATCATGCTTTCCCTAGTTGACGTAATCAAAAACACCTGGGATGATCCCAGCAAACTGAATGTAACCAAAGAGGAAATCCACGCGGCAGATAAAAACACTGCAAGCTACTTAAACAGACTTTCAACGGAGTACCTGGCCAAAGGAAACTTAAAGTAGGTCGCTGACGACTCGAATGAACACATGAAACTGTACTCTGAAAAGATCCTCAAGATGAAAAGTGTCGAGGGCTTCTTGAAATTGCTCTCGCTCCAAGAGGAAGTCACCAAGGAGTTTGGTACCATTGAGAAGTTCGTCGCGAGCCATTTCTGATCGACTTCCAAGCACAGAATTACCGGAGGAGAAATCAAGGATGAGCGAACAATCCCCATGAGCAGATGACCAGGTAAACCGGCCACACAAATTAATCACACCCACGTTATTCAATTAATACGATATCTTTAAACCAACACTCTTCCCTTTTTCTTCCACGGGGTTTTGGGGTTTTGGGGTTTTGGG
>Ga0208544_10001423_pt1 | contig 16499 bp, 20 predicted proteins | sample DEB08_DNA_9_FD_184526 | JGI IMG/M metagenome (GOLD analysis project Ga0208544, IMG submission 184526) | Aqueous microbial communities from the Delaware River and Bay under freshwater to marine salinity gradient to study organic matter... | ecosystem: Environmental > Aquatic > Marine > Coastal ... | reverse complement strand
GATCACCAAGCCTTGACCGACAATCGCGCTTTCAACACCGAATGTGGCATCGTCGAATGATCCGTCGAAATCGTAAACCGTGGACCCACCTTCAGCATGCGCGACCGCACCGGCGAGACTAAGAAGCCCACCTATGAAAAGACCCTTCATTTTCTTATCCTCCTTTTTGTGTGTTCATTCTAGACGCCGTTGGGAGCCGGGCCCTGACCTACATCAAGGCCCCGCAAACCTTTAGTCAGCCAAACATGTCAGCCGTGATACCGGCATACCAACCTTCAGATTCCTCGTAGGTTGCCTTGCGCAACTCGGCGCTCTCTCCCGTGGCCGAGATGAACCCATCAACCTTGGCGATCTTTTCGTCTGTCGCCTCATAGGTTGCACCCACCTTTACACCGTCATTGGTGTCAATCAGCGACCAGCAGGTATTGGCAAATTTCGCCGGGAAGACGCGCGTTCCGGTAAGGGCCCCTCGCACTGCATTCGCGCAGACCTTCGCCTGGCTGTTGGCCGAATAGCCAGACTTTGGCATGTCGCCCTGACTGGCGGCGTCGCCAAGCACGTGAATGTCGGGATCGGCCTTGGCCGACATGTCAGCAGCATTCACCGGCGCCCAATTGCCGTCCGTGACACCAGCCAATTCTGCAATCCGCCCGGCCTTCATCGCTGGGATGACATTACAGACATCAACCTTGGTTTCTTCACCATCGATCGTCACGCTCATGGCATTGGGGTCAACCGAGACCTCACCGCCTCCAAAGTCCGCGCCGATCCAATCGACCATACCAGCATAGTGGTTTGCCCAACCTTCCTGAAAAAGTGCTTGTTTCGAAAACTTTTCCTTTGGATCCGCGACGATGATTTTTGCCGTTGGATTGTTCGCCTTCAAGAAATGCGCAACCATCGAAACCCGCTCATACGGCCCCGGTGGGCACCGGTACGGATTTGGCGGCGCAACCATTGCAAAAGTTCCACCCTGCGGCATCGCTTCAAGCTGGGCTTTCAACAACTCGCTCTGCGACCCTGCCTTGTAGGCATGTGGCATCGCGTTTTGTGCCGACAGGTCCCAACCTTCGACGGCCCCTTCCACGAAATCAATACCTGGAGACAGGATCAGCTTGTCATACCCAACCGTTCCCCCTCCTGCGAGCGAAACGGTTTTGGCGTCCCGATCGACACCAATGGCCCAGTCGTGGACAACGTTCACGCCGCCAGCGGCCAAAGTGCCGTAACTGTGACCAATATCCTCGATCTGCTTAAAGCCACCAAGGTAAAGGTTTGAGAAGAAACAAGTGTAATACTTGCGCGTTGGTTCAATAAGCGTGACGCTGATTTCACCTTCGCTGTCTTTCGCGATGTAACGGGCAGCCGTTGCACCGCCTGCACCACCGCCAACTACGACGACACGTGGCTTGCCATGACCAGCCGCTCGCACCATTGGCGCAGCCAGCATTGCCGCAGCGGCTCCCGAGCCAATTAGAACACGTCTGTTGATATTCATTTTCGTACCTCCCTTAAAACTTATTCGATATCCTTAAAAAATGCGGCCAATGACGCGATCTCTTCGTCTGATAGTCGTCCGGCCATCATCTGCATCACCGGATGCGGCCGGATCTTTTCTTTATAGGCGTGCATAGCCACGACAAAGTCCTCCTCCGGCCAGCGTGTGATCGACGGGATACCATCATCGCCCCCATCCACTTGGTGGCACGTCGTGCATTCATTCGAGAGATACTCACCGTACTCCGGGTCGCCTTGGATTGCCAAAATCGCGGGATCAACGTTGTGATCCGTACCACTCGCGGTTGGCTCAGCTTCTGGGATGTTCGAAGGGTCGTCGGAAAAGCGGCGGAGATAGGCCAGCAAATCCGAGCGCTCAACGGGGTCTTTGATGCCCCTAAAACTCATCCGTGTGCGCGACACCAATGCCTTGGGATTTTCAACGAACGCATCCAGAGTGTCCTGAGTCCAGATGAGGGTGTCAGCCCCGGCCCGCGCCATGCTTTTTGAATAGGAGAACCCTTCAATAGCACCAGCGCGGCGCCCGAAAATACCATTGAGATTCGGGCCAATCCTATCCTTGGCACCCTGTCCCACCTGATGACATCCTTTGCATTGAGCAAAGGCCGCCTCTCCGCGATCTGCATCTCCCAATTCGCTGGCCAGAGCGTTCCCGGCCGAAAGGGTGAGGGCTAGAAAAACTGAACTTGCGCGAAAAACACGCATCCATTAGCCCTCGACTGACTTCAAGAACTCGATCAGCGCAGCACGGTCGTCCTCATCGCTCAGCCCTCTGAACGACATCTTAGTGCCCTTCATGTACCCACGAGGGTCAGCGATGAACGCCGAAAGCTCTTCCTCGGTCCAGATCAGCCCTGCAGCGGCTGCGGCCACCATTGGCCGGGAGTATTTTTTGAACCCATCGACGCCTCCCGCCGGGCTACCAACAATACCCGTCAGGACCGGGCCAGCGCGGTTTTTTGCACCTTCACCGATCTGGTGGCAGGCTTTGCACTTGCCAAACACTTTTTCACCGGTCTCAGCCAGTCCTGGATCGAAAGCTGCAACCGAAACCTCTTCAACGGCAGGCTCTACTGCCGGGGCTTCCTCACTCTGTGCAGTCACCGAAACCACGCTGGCGCCGCCTGAAGCGTCAACATTCTGATCCGGTGTGACGTCAAGAATGGTTGCCCGCATCGTGATTTCAACGCCGTCCTTACAATTTTCCATGCAAGGCTCAACAGTCCAAATGGCGTACTCCGTCTCTGCTCGATCATCGACGATGAAACCGCCCGCATTCGGCATTTCAACATCAAGCAGCGTTTCATTCGACAGCACGAAATCGTCTTCAATCAGATCGTTGGAGTAGAGAATATATGCGACGATCGCATAGACCTCATCATCGCTCAGCGACCCGGCATACCCGAATGGCATCGACCGCTTCACATAATCAAAGGCTGTCGTTAGATGCGGCCAATAAGACCCAACGGTCTTGAGAGGGTCTTCGCGATCAAGCGTGTCCGCGCCCCCGGCAAGCTTCGGCCAATTGCCGATCCCTTCGGCAAAATCCCCATGGCAAGACGCGCACTGCTCGGCAAAAATCTCTTCGCCGTCGATCGCATCGCCGGACCCGACAGGGAGCCCCGCCCCCGTTGGACTAACGTCCCAATTCCAAGCAGATACCTCTTCTGCCAAAGCCGGTCGCCCAAGACCGAACTTATCCGCCCAGACAGGCCCAGAACCTATGACAATCGCGACAGAAAGCGCTGTAAAATTAAGAAACTTCGACATTTTCCGCCTCACCGTTTTCGCGCACCAACCATGTCTGAATGCAGTTGTTGTGATAAATCGAGTTCAGCCCGCGCACCTCGCGCAACTGAGCCTTGGTCGGCTGAACGTATCCCGTATCGTCCATCGCCCGCGATTGAAGCAGCATCTCGGAACCATCCCACTCGGTATCGAGATAGAACCGGGTCAGCGCCATTTTCTCACCGGGCTTGGCCAACCGTGCGGTTTCCCATGTCATGCCCCCATCTTTCGACACATCAACGCGGGAAATGGCACCGCGGCCCGACCACGCAAGGCCAGTGATCACCAAAGGACCGTTGCCATGCGTGACCGGCGATTGCGGACTTGGACTTGTGACAACGGATTTTGCATCCATCTCCCAAGTCCACTTGCGGCTTGTCCCATCCGCCAAAGTGTCGGTGTACTTACTGGTTTCTTCGCGGCTTTCAACGGGGCCGTCCATCACCTCGATCCGGCGAATCCACTTAACCCACATGTTGCCTTCCCAGCCCGGAACAACCAGCCGGACCGGATACCCATGCTCCTTGCGAAGCGCCTCGCCATTTGCCTTGAACGCCACCAAAACGTCATCAAGTGCTTTTTCCATCGGGAGGGATCGGCCATTGGAAGATGCATCGGCACCCTCAACAAAGACCCACTTGTCTTTCAGGTCGCCCGCAGCCCCAAGCCCAGCCTCTTCCAGAATAGTGCGTAGCGATACCCCGGTGTATTCCATGTTGTGGATCATACCGTGGGTGAATTGCGCACCATTCAATTGAGCACCGGCCCATTCCATGCCGGTGTTTGCAGCGCACTCGCAGAAATAGACGTGGTTCTCGCGGGGGAAACGCTCCAGATCAGCGTAGCTGAAGATCAGCGGAGTATCGACAAGCCCGTTTACCATCAGGCGGTAGTCTTCTTTGCGAAGCTCTATGGCTCCGGAATGGTGACGCTCAAACGCACACCCTTGTGGCGTAATCGTTCCATCAAGCGCATGGATCGGCGTAAAGTTGATCGAGCTGATCGTATCAGCTGTCAGCCATTCGACATTGCGCCGCACCACATCGCCTTCGAACTCAATCGGCAAGCCATAACGCACCGCATCCACACCATCGCCCAGCTCCTGCGCCCAAGGTTGGATTTCCGTGATTAACGGGTCAGGTGTCGCGGCTTTGGCACTGCTTGCGGCGACAACTCCAGCACTTGCCGCAGCCGCCCCGCGCAAAAATGCGCGACGGGACGGAGCTTTGCCCTTGTATTCGTTAGACATTTCAAATGGCTCCTTTGGTCTTTTTTCGTCTCCGACCCATCCAAAAACCGTACGTCAGGGACGGATGTAGGCGTAATCCTGTTCCTGCAATTCAATCAGCCGCACGACGCCCGACGGAACCATGTTGGCTTCATCCATCAACGGAACGTCTTTTCCGGCCCTTTCGTTCATAACTTGCGGGTCGTTTTGATCGACGTGTACCGCAACAAAATGTGTCTGCCCTTCAGCCCAGACACCTGTCGCAATAACCGTTGCAGGAGCCGCTGCCGTTACCAATCGCTTCATCATCGTCTTCACTCCCTTTGGTTGCGTTATGCGCCCACCACTTGAACGCTGTTATTGGGGTCCAGTGAAATCGTGCCTTGCTTTGATATGTGGGATTCAACGACATCCCAAATCGCCGGGCCTTCCGTGCTTTCGTTTACACTGGCCCAACCTGCTACCCGATAGGTCTTGGCCGCATCGATCCGCTCACCCGTTTTCAAAAGAGTCATCTCGGTGATGCGACTGCCCTGAGGTTTGGTGACGTCGATCCGATAACCAAGACCACCTACCCGAACCATATCGCCGCCCTGCTGGTAATAAGGGTCCGGATTGAAGAGGTTATCGGCTACGTCCTCCAAAACGACATGTAGGAATTCTCCAGTCATCTCACTTCGGTACGCCTGCGGATAGGTCATGGACGTAACATTCCAGATATCTTCCCGCGTAATGTCCTGACCTGGAAGGATAGATGGTCCCCAGCGTACGCCAGGGGACAAGGCAATATCGGCCTCTCTTTCGGAAATAAGCGCGTCGCAGATCAGATCGTCCCAGGTCCCGTTAAAGTTTCCGCGGCGATACAGCGTCTGATCTTCCGCTGTCTGACCAATGACTTCGCTTAGCGATTGCACATAAGGCGCGCGCTGTTCGTCGATCAACGCTGAAATCTCTGCATCGGGCGCGATGACATCCGAAAAGATCGGGATCAACTTATGTCGGAAACCCATCATCCGTCCGTCGCGCACATCAAGATCGACCCGGCTGACAAATTTCCCGTTCGATCCCGATGCGACAATAATTGTGTCACCGACGATAACAGGCTCGGGCAAGGCGTCATGCGTATGGCCCGAAAGAATAACGTCCAACCCCTGAACCTTGCTCGCCATCTGCTTGTCGACATCAAAACCATTGTGGCTAAGACATACGACCAGTTCTGCGCCCTGCCCCCGCACCTCATCGACCATTTCCTGCATGTGCTCGTCGCGAATGCCGAAACTATATTCGGGGAACATCCATCCGGGATTGGCAATTGGCATATACGGAAATGCCTGACCAATAACGGCAATTTTGACGCCGCCACGTACAAAGAATTTGTAGGGCGGGAACAATTCCGAGGGTTCATCCCATTCCGCATCAAAGATGTTCTGCCCCAGTGCTGCAAACGGCAGGTCTTCCACAATTTCGTTAACGCGGCTCGACCCAAGCGTGAATTCCCAGTGGAACGTCATTGCATCGGGCTTTAGTGCATTCATCACATTGACCATGTCCTGGCCTTGCGTGTGATAGCAGGTGTACGATCCATGCCACGTGTCGCCACCATCAAGAAGTAACGCGTCAGGCCGCGCGGCACGAATGGAGTTGATGACCGTCGCGACGCGATCCAACCCACCAACCCGGCCATAGGTCTGCGCCAGCGAGGCAAAATCGTCATACGTCAGGGCATATGCCGACGGACTTCCATCATCGATGCCATAAAGCTTGCGGAAATCGGCGCCCGTCAGATGCGGTACCGCGCCCTTGTTGCCACCGACACCGATATTGATCGACGGTTCGCGGAAGTAGATTGGTTTCAACTGGGCATGAATGTCCGTGATATGGATCAGCGAGACGTTCCCGAAGGTGTCAAACTCAAGAAGCTGATCTTGCGTCAGCGCCTGCTGGGCTGCCAATTTCGCCCAGTTTCCAAAACCAGCTCCCCCATAGATCGCAGCAGCAGCCATGCTGGTCTGTAAGAAATCGCGACGAGAATTCATGGGGACCCCCGAAAAAGCACATACGTATGCGTATTATTGAATTTGTTTTGTCCAAAAAAAATCCGCACCGCCGAAGCGCGCGGGTCTTTCAATTCTCTTAGTTACGGACCGAAGGGCCTTCGACCGACAGACCGTTGCCTCGCGAAGAAACATACAGCTCAAGTGCGATGAACTCCGGGCTTCCAGCGCTATAGGTTTCCGCGCGCGTATCGCGCACACAGCCCTTGAAGCGCGAATGCACCGCGTTCAGCTTGGTGTTCTTTAGGCGATAGACTGGAAAAGCGTTGATCTGCCCCTGGCTCAAGTGGTCAGCGCGGATCATGCTACCGTAGTTGTCTTCATGGCAATTGGCGCAAGACATCTCAAGCTGACCTGTACGTGTATAATAAAGCTCCTTGCCGTCCTCCCAAACAGATTGAGCAGGACCATCAATTGCAACATTGACCGGCATGCCACGGGAGACAGACGCCAGAAGGGCGGTCATGTTAACCATGTTGCCGCTGGTGTATCCCCACTTCTCAGCGCCCATTTGGTTCTCGCGGCAATCGTTCACCTGCATCTCAATAGTGCGAACTTCGCCGGCGGTCTCATTCCACTTCGGATAAACGGCCTTAACGCCCGCCATTTCTTCCGACGCCCCGTGACAACTAGCGCATGATTTGTCCTCAGAACCTTCGACTGTATTCCACACGCCTTCTGCCTGCTCGACAAATAGCATTCCCGGGTTGTCGAAGTCATCGGCCTGCATTGCGCGGGTTTCGGTCCCGCGAAAAAGCCATCCGGAATACACCTCATCCATGACGTCCGACAAATGCGCAGGAGCTGCGGTCTTCGTTACCATCTTGATGTCTTCGTTCAATATCAGCGTATCCTCGGCCGGATCAGCATAAGCTACCGCGCCAAAAAACCCGACCAAAAAGATGCCAGCAACACCAGCAAGTTTCATCATTCTGTGTCCTCCCTATAGCTCTAAAGCTTAACTGACCGAGATCTCTTTGGTTTCCTCGTAGACCGATCCATCGTCATCGTACCAAGTGAATTTGAATTCACCGGCCTCAGGAACAATTGCTTGAAACTCAAAATACGGGTTTGTCGAAATTGCAGCCTCAAGCGTGATGTCAATCACGTTTTGACCGTTAAAATCGCATGTGAACCGATTGATAATCGACCTAGGAATAACGTTCCCGTCACCATCTTTTCGCTGACCCGACTCCATCTTGTGGCTAATCAGGGTCTTAATCGTAATTGTGTCCCCGGCAGAAGCCGTCTTTGGAACTTTGACGCGGGGCTTAACACCATCTGCCATTTTGTATCTCCTAATAAGCTTATCTAGCCGCCGCAGCCGCCGATTGTGACTTTGACTGTTGCTGAGGCCCGAGCGAACGAACCATCCTGCATCTTTGCAATCGCAACGACCTCCTGCGTCCCGGCCAACCGAATACGTGTCGATGCCGAATGCGATGCGGACAAAGCGCCAAATTTGAACGTTGCTACATTTGGGGTCGGATTGCCCATCGCCATCACCAAGATCTCTGACGCGCCAGGAGCATCAACTTCAATCGGCACCGTGTTGCCATTTTCAGCGATCTCAGGGGCTGTAAGTGTCACCCCGCCCTCAGCAATGTCCGCGCCGCCCGTAAACGATTCGATCAGATCCTCACCGGCGGCAAAGGCCTTAAGTGGCACACTCGCGACGACCAATATTCCGGCCCCAAGCTGCAAAACACTCCGTCGTGTCAGTTCCATTCTTTCTCTCCTGAATAAACCACCGCCATCAAGCGATGCCGGTTAGTCCTTGAGGGTGGTCAAATACGCCACGACATCTTCAATCTGCTGCGCTGTGAGCAACGGACCAAACGTATCATCGGCAGCTTTGCCTGTGTACGCCTTGCCGGGCCGGATAAAGCCCTCGGTCTTGTAGAACGAAGGCATCATGCTCTCTTCGAACATGATCTTCGCATTCGACACTATCCCGCGAAGCTCTGCTTCGCTCCAGCGATCTCCTGCACCATCAAGCGGCGGTCCGATCTCGCCTTGGAACGGCACATCGTCCAGATCGCTCACCTCATGGCAGGCAACGCAGTTGCCAAGGCTCTTGTTTCCGACAACCATCCGCCCCTGCGCCGCATCGCCTGCAACCCCCGACAAGGATTGCGCCACCGCTCCATCCGTAAAACTGACGGCCGTGGGCGATACTTCTTGTGCGGTTGCCGACACGCTCGTCGCCAATGCAATGGATAAAGCCAATCCCGAATACTTCATGCGTCCTCCCTAAAACCATGTTACATTAGCGTGCAGACAGTGGTCGTGGCAACAACAAATTCAATTATTTGATTTTCTGCATTTAGATTAGCTTGCTACCGTACTTTTTTCGGAGGTCACTTAGAGCGCTCGCCAATCATACGGGCATGATACTTCTGGAAAGTTTCCTCGCCGCTGTAGCCTTCTGCAAGAATCCAGTTCAGAAGATCCAGTGTCGTGCTTTTGCTAAAAGCACCCGGCATTGACGCAACCGCAGCCGCAGCCGCAGACACACCTTCATCTACATCTATAGGGAAGAAAAGAATCGTAGGTGTGAACAACAGACCCCACTTTCTGACCATGTCTTTTTCCGGCAAGGTTGTTCCGTCAAAGTCCGTGACGTCAACATCCCCAAACATGTTGACCTGAACCACGAAGAAATCCTCGCTCAGCATGCGGGCAATCTCATCTTGCGAAAAAACGTCCTCGTGCATCTTCTTGCAGTAGAGACACCCGCGCTGTTCAACCAGAACCATTAGGCGTTTGCCCTCAGCCTCGGCCTCCGCGAGGTCTTCGCTCATGTCTTTGAACGTATCGCGCATCCAGGGCGCCTTGTGCAAACCGTCATCACCCATCTCAAGCGCCGAGGCGCCGGTTACGAAAAACAGAAATACGGCGAACGGTGTGATAAAATTCCTCATGGTACCAGCCTCCCAGCTTAACGTAGAACTCCGATGTCGGGACCGATTTCCAGCATCCATTGAGCAATGTAATTCATTGAATTCGTGGCAATAAGAATACCAAACACGATCAGCATAATGCCCATGATCTTCTCAATCAGACCAAGATGCTTTCTGAACCGGGACATCCACCGCATGAACGGCGCAATAAAAAGAGCGGCCAGCACAAATGGCGCTGTCATACCCACGCCGTAGACAAACAGCAGCAATGCACCGTTTGAAACGGTCTCCTCCCCCCCTGCCATAAACAAGATCGCCGCAAGCACTGGCCCCACGCAAGGCGTCCACCCAAACGCAAATGCCAACCCGATTACATAGGCACCCAGCAGACTGGTACCCGATGTGTTTCCGGCATCCGCCCGCAACTGCCTGTAGAGAAAGCCGATACGAAAAATCCCAAGGAAATGAAGCCCCATCACTATGATAATGGCCGCCGCAACCCATCGCAGAACATCGAAATACTCGCGAACAACCTGTCCAAAAGCCGTTGCCGCCGCACCAAGCCCCATGAAAATGGTGATAACACCGGCCGCAAAGAACAATGCCGCAAGGACCGCACGAACCCTGACACGCGCATCGATCTTTGCATCGGCCGAAATCTGGTTCATACCGACTCCCGCAAGATAACTCAGATAGAACGGCACGATCGGCAGAATGCATGGCGACAGAAACGACAGCAGACCAGCCAAGGCTGCGCCAGCAAATGTGATATCCATCGTGCGACTCGACCTCCCTTGTGTAATTCACATATTCATATTATGTTGTATGAGATTCAAGAGGCCAGTTCGCATGCGCTTTCAAAAGCTTGCTTCAACACTATTGGCGATTGCTTTGTCGGCCACAGCGGCAACGGCAGAAAGCGTTCTGGTCATGATTGAGGAACGCGGTTGTGTCTGGTGCGCGCGCTGGAACGCCGAAATCGCGCCTATTTATCCGAAGACATCTGAAGGCGAGGCAGCGCCGTTGCGTCGGCTCGACATCAATCAATCAATGCCGGCAGAGCTGTCATTTAAGGGAAAGCTGCACTTCACACCAACATTTGTGCTGATGGTAGACGGCAAAGAGATATCGCGACTGGAGGGGTATCCGGGAGAGGATTTCTTTTGGGGTCTGCTTGGACAGATGCTAAAAACCGCGGAAATTGGTTTATCTAGTTAGGCAGCGTAGATGCGAGACGATATTGTGGTATTTGCCTCCGGTGAAACTTTGACGTGAGAGAAAGAAAAATGGTCCTTCCTGTCTTTGACGAAAACACATGTGCCGCCGACATGGATAAGATGGCGACAAACGCCATGCGCGCGTCAAACTTCCTTAAGGCAATCAGTCACGAAGGACGATTGATGATCCTGTGCCACCTCGCCACCGGTGAAAAGTCCGTGACCGATTTGGAGCGACTTTTGTCAGCGCGACAAGCTGCGGTGTCTCAACAACTCTCCAGACTGAGGCTGGAAGGCTTGATCACGCCACGCCGCGACGGCAAGCAAATATACTATTCATTGACTGATGACCGTCCGAAACAGATAATGGAAGTTGTGTACGATCTGTTTTGCAGTGCCGAATAAGCTCACGCATTTTCGAGATTAGCCGCGTGGTATGAACGTGGAATACAATGATGCTTGAGATGTTTTCTGAGGATACATTGGTGGCCGCTGTTGGCCTGTTGGGCGGCATGCTTCTTGGTCTGGCGGCAAGAATTGGACGTTTTTGCACCTTGGGTGCTATCGAGGATGTCTTCTACGCAGAAAGCACGCTGCGCTTGCGCATGTGGGGCATCGCGATCGGCGTTGCTATAATCGGTTCCTTCGGACTGTCAGCAATTGGTTTTCTTCATTTAGAGGAAACGCTTTACCTGTCGCGTGGATGGAGCCCCGTGGCCAGCATCGTTGGCGGTCTGCTTTTTGGCTATGGAATGGCGCTCGCAGGCAACTGTGGGTATGGTGCACTGGCACGATTGGGCGGTGGCGACCTTAGATCATTTGTGATCGTTCTGGTTATGGGCGTGTCCGCCTATATTGCCCTCGGCGGGCCATTGGCAGCTCTCAGGATTTGGTTGTTTCCTCAACAGGAGCTTCCCAGTGAGATGCCGTCTATCGCAGTGTCGGTCTCGCGGCTAACCGGGCAGTCTACCGAAGTTATCGGTATCTCTATCGGGATACTTATAGTGGCGGGAACCCTTGCCCACACTGAATTTCGACGCTCGTTCACCCATGTGTTTTGGGGTTTGATCGTGGGAGTTGCCATTGTTATTGGATGGGCCGGCACACAGTGGCTAGCAAGCAACGGTTTCGAAGCCACGCCCGTGGTAAGTCATACCTTTTCAGCACCAATCGGTGAGACAATGCTGTACGTCATGACCTCCTCTGGAAACAGTATTAGCTTTGGAACCGGCTCGGTCGTCGGCGTGCTTTTTGGCGCTTTCATCGGCAGCGTTTTCAAAGGCCACTTCCGTTGGGAGGCCTGCGATGATCCTCGCGAACTGCGCAGGCAAATCCTCGGGGCTTTCTTGATGGGCATCGGTGCCGTGGTCGCCTTAGGTTGCAGCGTTGGCCAAGGCCTCTCCGCATTTTCACTCCTTGCCTATAGCGCCCCGGTGACCTTCATAAGTATTTTGGTCGGTGCGGCGGCGGGCTTAAAGCAACTCATGCTCGGGTTTGCGCCTTCAAGCTGAAGGCGAACCGAAAACGCGGAACGACTTCAGCCCGCTTCGCCCTCGCAAAAACGGCGGTATAAAAGACCAATCAGCGCCAGAACCGTCGGGTCCGCAATCGAGTAGAACATCTGACGACCCTCCCGCCTCGACTGAAGCAGCCCCTCATCCTTCAACTTCGTCAGGTGCTGCGAAACGGCGGACTGGCTCGCGCCTACCCTTGTTTCAATTTCGGCGACAGAGAGCTCCTTATCAATCAAGCAACACAGCACTTTTAGCCTGTCACGATGCGCCAGTGATTTCAGAAATCGCGCGGCCTGATCGGGCGCATCGGACCCGTCGCCTGCAAAATTTTGCAGGGCATCGTCAGGCATTAATGTCTGTCGTTCCATCAGAATATCCGTCCGCCACTTCCCCACCAGACGTAATCCTCAAATCGATATATTCAACTTACATAATATAATTTTATCCTGTTTGTTGACATATTATAAATTCTTAATATGTAATGTTTTAAGCAAAACGGAGAGACCAACATGCAACCGGATGTAACCCCCTTCTTTGACGAAGAGACATTCACCGCGTCCTTTGTCGTCACCGATCCCGAAACGAAACACTGCGCGATCGTCGATTCCGTTCTCGACTTTGACTATGCATCCGGACGGACAGATTTTCGCTCTGCCGATCAAATCATCAAATTCGTCCAGGACAGTGATCTGACCGTCGACTGGATTTTGGAAACCCACGTCCACGCAGACCACCTAAGTGCTGCGCCGTACCTTCAGGAGAAAATTGGCGGCAAAATTGGCATCGGCCGAAACATCACCATAGTTCAGGACACGTTTGGCAAGGTTTTTAATGCCGGAACTGAATTCGCCCGGGACGGCAGCCAATTCGACCGACTGTTTTCCGAAGGCGACACATTTTCTGTTGGCAACATCTTGGCATCGGTGCTGAACACGCCCGGGCATACGCCCGCCTGCCTCACCTACCTGATCAAGGACGCCGCCTTTGTCGGAGACACCTTGTTCATGCCGGATTTCGGAACCGCGCGCGCTGATTTTCCGGGCGGATCGGCCAATGCGCTTTACGCCTCTATCCAGAAGCTTTTCACACTGCCTGACGACACGCGTGTCTTCGTCGGGCACGACTACAAGGCGCCAGGCCGTAGCGAATTCGCATGGGAAACAACAATTGGCGAGCAAAGGACGCTGAACAAACATGTCGGCGAGGGACGCAGCGAAGATGACTTCGTGGCCATGCGGACCACGCGTGATGCCGAGCTTGCGATGCCAAGGCTCATCTTGCCGTCGCTCCAGGTCAACATGCGCGCCGGGCAGATGCCGCCAACAGAACCTGACGGAAACGTCTACTTCAAAATCCCTGTGAATAGGCTGTAATCCCATGATTGGTAATAGTTATCTCTTCGGCCTCGCCGGAGCCGTATTCCTTTTAGGAAATGGTCGGATACTGGGTGCCAGCGCCACTATAGGCGGCTTGATCGACGGCTCGGGCCGCGCAGATTGGCGGGCCAGGTTTTTGTTCATCGCCGGACTTATTGCAGCACCATGGCTGGCCATCACCTGGCTTGGGCTGACCCCCACAACCCACATCAAAACCAATCCGACTGTGATCGTTGTGGCGGGTTTGTTGGTCGCAGTCGGCTCGCGCTTGGCGAATGCATACACCGGCGGCCACAGCGTCTGCGGCATCTCGCGCCCGTCTCTGCGTGGCTCTCCGCGAGGGATTTCCACCTCTTTGCCGGTGGCGTCAGCGTTCTCGACTTCAAGCATATTCTAGGAGTGATCTGATGCGCGCTCTTATCGCAACAATGGGTGGAAGTCTCTTCGGGCTTTGCCTTTGGGTCTCGGGCATGGTGGAAACCACCCGCGTGCTGGGCTGGCTCGATATCTTTGGCGCATGGGATCCGACGCTTGCCTTTGTGTTGGGTGGGGCGATCCTGGCGATGGCGATGGCGATGGCATGGCGGATCGCCAAACGCCGACCTTCGCCCCTTTCGGGCGGGTCATTCCTTGGCCGCCCTGGTCAGAAGTTCATTCCCGATCTTGTCGTTGGCTCGCTTCTCTTCGGTGCCGGATGGGGCTGGTCTGTGTCCCGGACCCTCGCTTGCGTCGCTGACTTTCGGCTGATCGCAAGGTCTTCTCTTCCTGGCTGCCATTATCACCGGAATGCTAGTAGCTGTCCCAGCACGCCGCCTTTCAACGCTAATTGAATGAGGTCAACTCATGACGATCACTCAGCTTCACCCGCAACTTTCGGTTGGTCGACAAATCACCCTAGATGAAATCCGCTCACTCGCGGCGTCAGGCTTTACCGACATAGTCTGCAATCGCCCAGACAATGAAATTGAAGACGGACCTCTATCGGCTGACGTTGCACAGGCGGCCAAAGTCGCGGGCCTGGGCTTTCACTATCTACCGATACGTCCCGGCGAACACCCGGTTGAGCAAGGGCAATCCATCGCCAAAATCGTCCAACGCCCAGACGCCCGTGTCTTTGCCTATTGTCGCTCTGGCGCGCGATCGACGCTTGCCTGGAGCATTGTAAGCCCACAGCAAAACTCAGTCCCGAACGTTTAGCCCTGATCGGACGGGTCCCAATACTTTTCAAATACAGAACCGCGAAAGGACGTAAAATGGTGACGCGTTATCTGCCCATCCTTACATGGGCGCGTAAATACAATCGCGAAACCTTTTCAGCTGATCTGGTGGCCGCGCTGATCGTGACGATCATGCTGATCCCACAATCGCTCGCCTATGCTCTTCTCGCGGGCCTACCGCCCGAGGTCGGACTATATGCCTCCATCGCGCCGCTGCTTGTTTACACTCTTTTTGGAACATCGATGACACTGGCTGTCGGCCCGGTGGCAGTGGCTTCGCTTATGACGGCCTCGGCCGTAGGCGAAATCGCCGCGCGCGGCACGCCCGAGTATCTCGGAACAGCGATCGCGCTCGCGCTCATCTCAGGGCTCATGCTGATTGCCATGGGCATTGCACGGCTTGGGTTTCTTGCGAACTTTTTAAGTCACCCCGTGATCTCCGGGTTCATTACCGCCAGCGCCGTGCTGATTGCTTTTGGCCAACTGAAAAATATACTCGGCATCCAGATCGAAGGGCACAATCTGGTCGAGCAGGTTCTGGACCTGAGCACAAATCTACCAGAGGCTGATTTCACAACCTTCCTAATCGGCGTTTCAGTTTTTGCATTTTTGGTCTGGGCACGGCGATCTCTGGCCCCACTCCTGACCCGCACCGGGGTATCAGCGCCCCTTTCCGGCAGTCTGTCCAAGGCCGCGCCTGTTGTCGCAGTGATAGCCTCCACACTTGCCGTCGTTGTCTTGGGACAGCACGCCCAAGGCGTCGCCATTGTCGGAGACATTCCCCGCGGCCTGCCTCGTCCGGCCCTGCCAAATCTGGACCTCGAGCTTATGAATACCCTCCTTTTCCCAGCACTGATGATCGGCGTTGTAGGCTATGTTGAAACGATCTCTGTCGCTCAGACGCTCGCTGCGAAAAGGCGCCAGCGCATCGACCCCGATCAGGAGCTAATCGCGCTTGGTGCCGCCAACGTCGGCTCGGCAATCTCCGGTGGATTCCCTGTCACCGGCGGTTTTTCACGATCGGTCGTAAATTTCGACGCAGGCGCCAAGACTCCAGCCGCCGGCACCTTTACGGCAATTGGCATCGCACTTGCCACTGCGTTCTTCACGCCGTTTCTTTTCTTCCTGCCCAAGGCCACACTCGCGGCGACAATCATAGTAGCAGTCCTGTCTCTGATCGATATCGAAACGATCCGTCGCACTTGGGGCTACTCCAAGTCGGACTTCACCGCGATGCTGGGTACAATCATAGGCACGCTTGCGATGGGTGTCGAAATCGGAATTGCAATCGGAGTTATGGCGTCACTTGCGCTTTTTCTTAGCAGAACTGCGCGTCCCCATGTTGCGATTGTCGGACGCATCCCCGGCAGCGAGCACTATCGCAATGTCAAGCGGCACCAGGTCGAGACAACACCCGGCCTTCTATCAATCCGGGTTGACGAAAGCCTCTACTTTCCAAATGCAAAGTACCTTGAGGACGCGGTCAATGCAGCCGTTTCCGCTGATCCGAACATCCGTAATGTAGTCCTGATGTGCACGGCGATAAATTATATCGACAGCTCGGCTTTGGAAAGCTTGGAGCAGATTAATCTCCGACTTGAAGACGCAGGGATTAAACTTCACCTCAGTGAGGTGAAAGGTCCTGTCCTTGACCGCTTGGAGCGAGTGGATTTTCTTACAAACT
>Ga0208544_10001420_pt1 | contig 16519 bp, 21 predicted proteins | sample DEB08_DNA_9_FD_184526 | JGI IMG/M metagenome (GOLD analysis project Ga0208544, IMG submission 184526) | Aqueous microbial communities from the Delaware River and Bay under freshwater to marine salinity gradient to study organic matter... | ecosystem: Environmental > Aquatic > Marine > Coastal ... | reverse complement strand
CGGGTCAAGCCCCTGTTAATATGGGTGCATTACAAGCGATCATCTGGTATCCAGAGAAAGACTTATACAAACAACTAGGAGTAGGCAATGCAAAGTCAGAGCCAACAGACTACGAAACAGAATTCGGTAAAATCGTCGAATCGCGTCAAGGACGAGAGCAGAAGCTATCTGGATCAGTCGGAACTGCACAGCAATCAGGATCAAGAGGAGTTCAATCAGGCGTCCAGCCAGATGTCCAAGACTCAGATCAATCTAGCGGCAGACAAGCTGAGCAATTTGATTCAAGCCAAGATCCCGACAAGCGCAGAAAAGACAGAAAGCGAGCCTACAAAGAACTTCGTAGTGCCCGACCATCTGATAGCGGGAGTGTCGCGAATGAAGGAAGTATACCCCGACGCTTCAGACGAAGAGCTGGCAAACATTCTCAAATACTCGTAGCAGGACAGAAAGTATCTGGCTACAAGCGCGAGCTAGAGACTGGAGCCAAAGCAGCATTACAGCTAGTCAACACCTATAACGGGACTGTTGTCGAGCTGGTCAAGAACAAAACCAACGCACAGCTATTCGCAAGTAAAATGCAGGCATCAAAGGACGCAAGCGATTTTGGTGCTGCGGTCTACGTGTATCCTCAGTCCGAATATCAAAAGATGCAGATGTTCATGACAGAAGACGGGTCTGCTGGCATAGCTATTGAGAACGGCGACACAATAGTCTCTCTTTACAGCGACGGAACCAATCCTAACGTCACGTATTCTCTGGCTTCACTGGCGGTCGAAGAAGGCGGTCTATACTCTGACGCTTTCGATACTCAGCTTCCTATCATTTATGAAGACGTTGGGTTCAAGGTTATTTCTCGACTCAAGTGGGATGACTCTCAGGCTCCTTCAGACTGGGACAAAGATACCTTTAAGGTCTTCAATAACGGCAAGCCCGACGTTGTGTTCATGGTTGTCGATCCAGAATATTTTGGACCGTACTCTAGAGATGAGGGCTACTACGTTGAGACATACGATGAGGGTCTGCGCTCCGTCAGAGAAACCAGACGACCAGAGCAAGAGAGAATATCTCCCAAGCTAAAGCAAGCGGTGCAGGATCGAATTAATCGCAACATAACAGCCACCACGCTGAATGAAATATTTAGGCAGGAAGGACGTTACGTTAAGCCTATGCAGCCTGACATGATTGCGCCCCTTCCTGACGACGCTAAATACCTTAACGCTCTGACCAAGACCAATCGTGAGAAGGCAGGCACCCCCAGCAAAGAAACTTTCTGGATGGCTGATGTCCTTGAAGATGGAGTTCGTTACGGATCAAGGCTGGACATCCCCTCTTATAACTCGAATGCTCTCTCTAAAGATGAGCGTGTGGACGTTGTCACTGTTCACGTCTCCAGACCTAACGCGAAAGCAGGGTCGGCGGGTAAGCGTCTTGGCTACTATCCAACAATGCGTCTACGCAATGGCTTGTTTGCTGTGCCAGAAAAGGGCGCTTCAAAGATAGCTTTGGGTGCAGATAAAAACACTATCGCCACAATCGAAGGCGATTATGTTCAGGCGGATCATGAGCAGAACAGACTAGACTTCATCCGGTTTATGGATGATCCAGCTTGGACTCAGGTATCCATGAATCCTGAGCGGCACTCGTTCTACTACGACCTTGAATCACAAACGCCAGTGGTTAGTTTTAGTGATGCGATTCAGGTGGGCAACCTAATCATAGCTAAAGATGTCGAGCCCGCCGACGTTGATACGTTCTCTTTCATTAAGAAGAAGCAGATCAATAAAGAGACCGGCACTCTAGATGATGGATCTCAGTCAACTAACGCCTTCACCTACAATGACGAGATAGATGGTCAGGCTGACCTGTCGAGAAGACTGAAGAACAGACCTATCTATAAGTCTTTAGTTGATAAGTATGCCCAGCAAGAAGACTTTGAGGCTCAAGCAGCAGAGTATCTTGGCATGGGCAGACTACCGGCTGAGCTGTCTCCAAGAGATCAGGAAAACCTAGCTCACGGTAAAGTTCAGAACGATCTAAACGACTTCCATGAAAACTTTGTTGATCCGTTGGGTGACTTGATAGCCGAGTTAAAGGCAGACCCAGACGCAATTGGAACGTACTTGATCGCAAAGCATGCAGCCGAGCGTAACGATGTCATTGCCGGAAAGGTAAAGGCGCAAAGAGATCGCAACATTGCTCGGACTGAAAAGCAGATGGAGTCCTTGCTCGATGACGTTGAGTCGGATCACACCGTGCAGCTTGAAAATCTTGCGGTAAAACTAAAGAGCTATAAAGAAGACCCGCTTCTTTTCCAAGATACCGGTTCTGGCATGACATATGACGAAGCTCGGAGTGTTTTAAACCTTGCTGAGAAAGAAGGCACCAAGGCGGACATGGAGCGCATCGCATCCAAGGTTTACGACATGCTCAAGCACCAGAGAGAAATAATGGTTAGCTCTGGGCTAATGGATGCCGACTCTGTTGCAGATTGGGAAGCAACTTATGAGTTCTATGTGCCCCTTAAAGGCTTCGCAGCTGAACCTGAAGGCGACACTTACAAGCGTACATCCAAGGCAAACGGTTTCTCTGTGGTAGGAAGTGAGAGCATGAAGGCTAAGGGTCGAAAGACTCTTCCAGTTAACCCGCTGTTCACCGCCATTGAAGATGTCCAGATGAAAATTATTCGGGCGCAAAAGAATCAAACCGCCCAAACTTTCTTAGACCTACTCAGTAAGCTGGGTAACAGTGACAGCTATACGATATACAACAATAAGTTTAGACCCCCTAAAGACAGCGATCATCTGACCATGCAGGATTTAGATCAGATGGCTAGGGACACCCGTACAAATGGCGACCCTAAGTATGTACAGGTTAAGAAAGGTGGTCAGACGTTTTTTATTCACTTCAAGTCTGACACTCTAAACCATGCCTTGCAGGATATGAGTGTTGCTGCTTTGGATAGAAACAACACCCTTATGGATAAGGCGCTTACATTTGCGACTAGGTTCCAGACGTTCCGCAGAAACATGCTGATCAACTATAACCCTTCATGGGGGCTGGTTAACCCAATTCGAGATGTTCAGACAGGGTTAATGTATGCACTTGGCGAGAAAGATAAGAAGGGCAGTCGAGTACAGGGCGATAACCTTATAGGGAAGATGGCGCAGAGCTACCTTCCATCAATGAGAGCCATGTATAGAACACTTCGCGGCAAGCCTGTTATTAACGAGATGGGTAAGTACGCTGCCGAATTCATGGAAGACGGTGCTTCAACAGGACTGATGCTTGTAAGAGATCAAGCTGAGCAGTTAAGAATCCTGAAGAACAAGCTCAAGCGAGGCTATACCCGAGAGGCGCTTACCGCTATTGGGGACTGGGTTGAAGATTTTAACTCGACAATGGAGAACGCTGTTCGTCTCGCTGCTTACACTGAAGCTAGGAAGGCAGGAACAGACAGACAGACGGCTGCGACACTGGCTAAAGACTTAACTGTTAACTTTAACCGTAAAGGTGAAAACACAGCTCAGGTAAATGCTGGATATCTGTTTTTCAATGCGGCAGTTCAGGGCAACTTAAACATTGCTCAGGCACTCGGTAGCGACAAAGGTAACTTCACCGCAGCCAGAGGTACGGCGGCAGGTCTAGTTGTGCTTGGTACTACTATGGCTGTTATGAACATTCTGTCTTCTGAAGAGGATGAAGATGGCGAGAAGAATTATGCTGACCTTCCGGAGCATGCAAAGAACAGATCGTTGCTTTTCATGTATAACGACCAAGAAGGTTTCGCGCTGCCAGCACCTTACGGCTACAACTTCTTTACAAACATTGGTCGTCTATCGGCTGAGATGGTTTTTGGAATCAACACTCCAGAAGAGTCTGCTCAATATCTGGCTGAGAATGTACTGCTCAATTTCGTACCAATCTCACCGTCATCTGGTGACAACTGGGAAGAGATGGCTAGAGGGTTCTACCCTGATCTTTTGGAAGTGCATCTAGACATGCTTGCCAACAAGAACTTCTTTGGCAGTGACATCTACATTGAGCAGAACTCGTTCATGATCGAAAGATCAAACGCTTACAACTCTAGACGCTCCACGGACAAGGCGTTCACCAGCACTGCCAAGTTCCTTAACGACGCTACAGGTGGCGACAAGTACGAAGATGGCGTCTTATCTTTCAACCCTGACAAGATGCAGTATGTCTACGAGTACTTCTTGGGCGGCGTGGGTCGTTTTGTTAGCCAGACCGGAGACGTTGCAGCTCGCATGATGGCTGACGAAGAGTTCAGGAAGCAAGACCTGCCGATCATTGGCACGTTTTACGAAAGTCCATCTGAGTACGAGGATCGATTCGAGTTCTATGCTAACTGGGAAGAGAGCAGGAAGATTGAGGCTAGGCTGAAAGAGGCTTCAACAGAAGAGGAGCTGGTTGGTTTGAGGCAGAAGTATCAGTCATTCATTCCTGTCCTTGATGGCGGCAGAAACAGCCCTTACAAAACAGCCAACAGAGATCTGCGAAACATCTCTAAGACAAGGAAGATTGTAGAGGCTCAAAACATTCCGGAAGAGCGACGCAGAGAGATGCTTAAGAAGTTGCTAGATAACGAGAATAAGATCTTTGACCTGTACAACAAGATGTATCGCAAAGCCGAAAAGGGCGTTAAATAAACACACTAGCGTCGAGATAAGGTCATGAGGGGTAACTGATGATAGCTGAAATTGCAGCAGCTAATGCGGCATTTCAAGTCATAAAGGGAGCGTTAACAAATGGCAGGGAGCTATACGATGTAGCAGAACAAGCTACAAAGTACTTTGACAACAAATCCGCAATAGCCAAGAAGGCTAACCGCACCGGAGGGTCTACTGAACTTCAGTGTTTTATGCAGCTTGAGAAAATTAAAGAGCAAGAAGAGTGGCTGAAGGATCATATGATTTATGCAGGTCGTGCAGATATGTACGGAGACTGGTTAAAGTTTCAGTCTGACTGTAAACAAAAAAGAGAAAGAGCCGAGAGGATTCGCAAACAAAAAAGAGCGGCAAACTTGGCAGTACTTTCGTCAGCGCTTTTATGGGGGACCGGCGGTTTGGTGCTTCTTCCTCTTGCCCTCTACGTAGCGTTTGAGCTATTCGGGGTTATTTAGGAGCGGAGTTAACTTTTCTTTAGGTCGTCAGAAGCTACTAGGAACAAACCAAACAATACACAACAACAAACGACGAACATAAAAAAGCCCTCAGGGCAGAAGCAAGTGAGGGCGCAGTGTAATGATGATCAGTCATGATAGGAAATCATTATATTTCATGAGTCACATATCATAAATGGTATGGCTTAGAACAACATGCAGGCTACTACAGTGACTCCAACCCAGCCCAATACATGCTTGTTGTTTAGGCTGTATAAGCCTGAGTTCAACCAGATCCCGAAGTTTCTGTTCCAGCTTTCGAAGTCAGACCCAGAACCCTTGATAGCCTTGTCTGCAAAGTCATGCGCTTCTTTAATGGCTCGTTTTATATCTTTCATATTTTATCCTCTTTGTTTATAGACTCTTCAAGATGCTCCAAATGATATTCATGGGGATAATGTCTCAAGCAACTGTACGCTTTCTCGCGTATATACTTAGGAACTCTAGGGGTCTTGGATGAGTCTTGCAGTTCACTAAGAAACTTCTCTGTTCTCAATATTGCATTGTACCTTTCACTTGGGAGCGTCATCGTTTCGATACTCCAGTTCATCTTGCATTACTTTGTACAGGGCGGGACGCATGGTTGACTTCTGAGTGTCTAGGCAAGCCTGTAAGTGCCCTGTCTCCATGTCAGCAATTGCTACATAGCTCAAAGGTTGGTCACTCTGCTTGCCATAAGTGCCCCATTTGGCATGCAGCCTTATCAGTTCGTGCGGGTAGTCGGTATAAATAGTTAGCAGGTATTCATCGCCGTTAGCAGAACTACGCACATAATCTAAACCGCCATCCAGCATGTACTCTTTGCCGTTGTTGTCTAGGTGAGTTACATAGTCATGCCGGTAGCGAGACTCAAGTATCGCACCGTCAGGCGTTCTCATTCTGTTACTTAGGATGGGTAAAATTTCTTGCGTCATCTTGGTCACCAATGTCATAATTTTATGAGATTCTGGAAAAAGACGAGCTGTAGGTCTCTTAAGTTATTGATTTAATTACATAAAAACATAGCACTGTTGCTTCGTAAGCAATTGGTCGGAGGTTCAAGTCCTCTTTCCGGCACCAATTTTTTATATAAATCAATCGCTTACGCGACCCGTCTCTCTCCATTATTTCTTCATATTGTGGGTTTTTTAAAAAACCATTGCTTCTTCACTATTTCTTCATGTTTGACGGTCACAAAATACCTTCGATGTTAGACGATGCAGCCTGTCTCTGAGCCTGATTTAGGTGGGCGTATCGCTGCAAACTAACACGATCTTTCCAACCCCCAAGCTCCATCAAAACCATCTCACTTGTTCCGTTCTCAATGTGCCAGCTAGCAAATGTATGACGCATTGTGTGGAAGGTTACCCCTGCTGGTAAGCCAGCTTCACGACACGCCTTCTTATAGGTTTTGTTATTGATCTCACTCAACACCTTGCCTACCTTGCTGCCACCACCTACCTGCTGAACAAACACATGATCTATCCCGTTATTGAGATACATGTGCTTTTTAATGAGAGCGTCATTCAGAGCCTTACGACGTTCCAGTACTTTCTGAGCATCTCTGTTCAGAGGTATAAGAATGTCTTCGCCCATCTTGGCATCCTCACCAGAAACATTTAGAGCAGAAAAGTCTGGCTCTATTTGATCCCACTTAAGGAGCCTTACGTTAGAAGATCGCAGTCCAGTCGAGACTGCAAACCTAACCATGTCCGCTCTCAAATCATCCAAGGTATTAATCAGACTCAGAACCTGCTCAGGCTTCAGAAAGAGTTTGCTCTTTGCCTCAGGGTACACAGACAACTTAGGGACTCGATTAACATGCTCTTTGGAGTGAGCGTAATTAAGGATGCTCCGGAAAGTTATGATGTGCTTATTAACCCAGCTGTTGCTGACTCTCTGACCAATTCTCCTTTTGGATGGTTGTTTCCGCAGGTTCTCTATAAAGTTATCGATAAGAGCGATCTTTTCGAATACCTTTATCGGTTTAGAGCCAAACACCTTAACAAGGTTGTTAGCTACTAGAACCGTGGTCCTCTGTTTCTCGTCATTGTGTGCGCTTGGCTGTGCCAGATAACGCTCAGTTATTTCTTTAAAAGTTAGCTTCATATTCAATCTCCGTGAAGAGACCTACAGCACTGGCACAATACCATGCTTAGATCCCTAAAAATAGGTCTGTTGCGAAGGGCAGGTAGACCAAGCCTGTGGAATCATGAGCATGAGGAGGAATGCCACGACCTTCTAGGGGGAGTTAGTGAGTCTCGGAAGGCTCTACCGCTTCACCTTCTTCTTCTTCATAAGCCTCAGGCAAAAGCTTTATAGCTTCTTTGAACTTCAAGTCAGCGCCCTGCTGTGCCGCCTGAATTAAGGTGCTCATCATTCCAATAGCTTGATTGGTCTGTTGAGAAGCGTTCAGCATCTCCTTGCAAGCATCGCTGATGTCAGCGATCAGGTAAGGTTTGTCATAAATCCTAACTATCTTTAGTTCTTCACTCATTGTTTCTTCCTCGCGTCATCGCGCACTATTTGATAACTTCTCGGTCCACCTATGAGCAGCTTAGCTTGGGGAAACATGTACGATTTCTCGGCATGCTCTCCAGCCTTGCCACACTCAGGGCACCTTAAAGCGGGTTTGGTAAAGTAGGGTTGTACACCTGTCATCTCGACAAACACTGCATCAGTAAGCTGGAGACCCTTGCCCCCAGCTGTAAGCACATGCTCCTGATGTCCCAAACGCTTTGAATGCACGTTCAGGTGTGTTTCGTGCCTGCCTTCCAAGTCAACTACCCCGCGAACATACACTCGATGATCAAAAGTACCTTCTAGGTCTTCTGGGTCGAGGTTTTCCCCGCCATAAAAAACGGTTCCAACTGATCGGGATATTCTTAGAGGCATTGATATGTCCTTAGAAAGGTAGGTCGTCGTCCAAGAAGTCGTCAGCAGGCGCGGAGGCTGGTGCTGAAGCTTGGGCGTTAGGGTTAGGCTTAGGAATCCAGTAGTCCACGTTGAGCTGCTGGATGGTTGTTCCGTCATCGCCCATCTGCTCACAGACTTTAATGTTGTACCGGAAATCATTGCCTCCGTTTGCTTCTAGTGCAGCCTGCAAGGCGGCGACTAAATCGCGATTGATTTTAATAAAGCCGTCAAATTTCGGAACGTGAGCCTTAGTAGCCCAGTCGTACTGCTTGAGACGGTTCCATTCTTCAATGCGCTTTTCTTTAGGCATTGGGTATAGGCGACCCTTGCCTGCTTTTAGGGATTCAAATGCTGATGGTGTCTGGTTCATAACTGCTCTCCATGATGGATTTGTACTTGCATAGTGCCTGTGGTTCTTCGGAAAGAATCAAGAGACTCGTCTTTGTTTAACACCTCATCTTCACCGCCTAAAAATTCAAACGCTTGACGGTAGTCAATGGGTGGGGTCTTCATAATCACCTTCACGGTGGTCTTGCCATTACTGACAGAACCTTTGTACCGTTCGGCGATATCTTTTTTCAGGGAGTCACTGGTCTTACCCAGTACATCCAAGGTTTCTAGGTCGTCACCAATGCGTGACTTAATGTCTGCGATCCTGTTCTGCATTGCAGTCAGTCGGTTCAATTCCTCGTCGGTCTTGATGACCTCGGGTGCATCAACCTCAATTGTTTTAACGTGATCAGCGCGAGTAACTTCGTCTCGATGCTGCTCCTGAATCCAGTTGAACCAGCACCTGTACAGATCAAGGCGGCTAATAGATCCTTTCTCAGGCTGCGGTAGAAACTTGCGGCTCAGTGGCTCGGTTAAGAAGTCTTCCTTACGGTGGACTCGCTCAAGCAGGTACTGAGGCTCAGCTGTTTCGTTCTTAGCTAAGTAACAGATAAAGTCACACCACTCGACATCCAGCACTTCCATCTGCATGTAAACCTGCATCAGGTACATGCTTCGCTTGGGTGAGAAGATAGAGTAGGGGGTCTTCGTGTACTGCGGGAAAGGGCATTTAATTTCGACACAGCCATCGATTCCGATGAGACCATCGGGACTTGCCGCGATAAAGTCATGCTCTCGGTGAACAACTAAGCCAGTCTCTTCGACCGTGTAGCCTTGCAGATCCTCTAAGAAGATTCGGGCATGGTCTTCCATAAACTGTCCGTGCGCGACAGCAGGAACCATCTTGAACTCAGACTCAGCGCCAGATAAAGCTCTTACCTCTTGGCGAACCAAGTCGGCAGGCTTCATGTACGGATGCTTACCTTCTAGCGCGGCACATACAGATGCTTTGATCTTGCCAGCGCGCATACGGTGCCACTCTGGTGACCCTTGAATAGCTAGGCTCATTTGCTAGCCCTCCATCCACGCTGCTCACATAACCTAGCCCAGTAGACGCCGTCATCCGTTAGACCACGGTTGGCTAGTTGGACCTTAAGCTTGTCGTATTTCTTCGTGGCTTCGGACAGCGTCTTAGCTTCATCAAACTTGCAGAGCTTCCAGACTTCTTTGACCTTGATAGCCTCTGCTGCTTCATCTGTTTCTAAAGATATACTTTGTTCAGTTTCAGGAACACTAGCCTCTTCAATCTCTTTAATTTGAGACGAAAGCCACATGGTGTAGCCAAGACCAAACTCGCCCATAGCCTTAACCCGACACCGCTGTTTAGCAGTATTGATATCAGTTGCTGAAGGGGAGTTGATAGCCTTGCCTGACCTGTGAACAGGTAGATAAGTGATGTTGGTCTGCCCACCGATAGTCATTCGGCAACGTACTTCGGCAGAGCCATCATCAAAATAGTGGCATTCGCGACCAGTAGGGTCTTCGGTAAATTCCCAGTTATATTCAGGGAATGTGTTCATCATGATTTCGTGAGCTTTCATCCAAGGCAGATAAGTCAGGACTTGATCCCCAACAACCTCGGTCTCGGTGCAGAATGGTGCTACGTCTATATCAGATAGTGTCGCCCAGATGTGGGCGCGAGTAAGCATATCCATGTAATTTCTCCGTTAGTTCAGGAGACATATTACACGCCATTCAAATTTATTTCAACACTATCAGATTATTTATCTGTATCAGAACATTGATTTAATTTTTCAATATACTCTAAGTATGTTGAACTCCACTCTACTCCAAATAAGTTGGACAGCTTTGGATTGTCTCGGATTGATTTTTTTAGCTCTTTACACGAAATAGTTTTTGCTTCACTGCTCACTTTTGATCCTTCAAATGGGCGAACGTTATTGAATTTTCATTGTAGTTTTAAGATGGAAATTATTTCATCTATGTTGGCGCGCTTATTCTCATCTAGATATGCAGCGCACATGTGTGCAAATTGTGATGGAGTCAAAGAGAAGCTGGCTTGCGCTTCAAAATCTTTAACGTAAACAATAGCCTCTAGCAGTACTTCGGTATTATCAGGTTGTGTTCTGGATTTCAGATCAACCCATAGATATAAGTCAATATTGTAAAGATCGCAAAGCTGTATTATGCGCTCACCATCGCTTGGAAGACTTCCACGTATCCAAGCTTGAGCGGATGCAGGGCTGCAACCAGTGTCTTTTACGATGCTGGCTCCTCGACCCCAGACCGGAACTCCGGCGGCGTCTAGTGCTGCGTTGAAGATCTCTCCTCGCAATTCTTTTTTATTGTCCACTTATACCTCCGTGTTTTTTCCTCGAATTCGATTGTCCACATAAAAAATGAAATAACAAGGGTGTGGTCAAGTTTTGTTTGCTAAATGATAACCTTCAGATTATTATCGCTGCTCGAACAAAATAAAACTACATGGAGCTGTCAATTCAATGATCTTTCGTCCTGCAAATTTAAAGCAAGACCATTACACACGCATACCAAACCTACTTCTTCGTGGCGGCATTAGCGCTAGCGAGTTTAGAGCCGACGGCATTTCTCCCGAAAGTCTTGGGGTTCTGGTGTATCTCCTCAGCCATGTCGATGACTGGCAAATAACAAACAACCAACTCTGCACTGTCTTTGGCGTGGGTAACGTCAAGATGTCTCGCATTACTGATGAGCTTGAAACCGCAGGTTATATCCGTAGGCAAATGATCCGCAACGAAAGTGGTCAAGTTGTTCGGTGGGACTGGCTGGTAACTGATGTTAAGGATGTGTTTCCACTAGATCATCGAAACCCAGATCAAGCTAACCCAGATCAAGCTAACCCAGATCAAGCTAATCAGACCCAAAGAACAAACATCTCTACTAACGAAGATAAGAAAGAACAAATATGCTGGCGTTCTTCAATCCTCAACGGTTCACCTGAAGGTATTGCTAATAAGCCTTGGTCCAAGTGGTGGGAGTACAAATTAGAAAAGCGTAAGGGCAGAAAGCCTGCTGCGAAAATGATTACGGCTCAGACTGAAGACTTCAAAGTAATGAAGCGCCAAGGGTTCGATATCTCGGGTGTTGTGGACTACGCAATAAGCCGAGGCTGGGAAAGAATCGGCAACCCTGACTGGGCGGCATTGAAGTGCTTCAAGGGTCACGACAGAAAGAATGATCTGTTGGGAGCCGTCAAATGATGGACATCAAAGAGCTGGCTCAGCACCTAGCACCTCACGCCGCAGGCATTTGCAACGAACTGTATCCCGACGGTCGGGTTGAGTCTGGTTGCTACAAGATTGGGTCGATACAGGGAGAGAAGGGCAGGAGTATGTCTGTCTATCTCAACGGCGACCAGTGCGGCAAGTGGATGGACTTTAGTACAGGCGAGGGTGGAGACCTTCTGGATCTCATCATGTACTCGCAAGGTATGTCCTTGGTTGACGCTATGGACTGGGCGAAGAAACGCTACGGTATACGAGACAATACCCCTGCAAAAAAAGTTGCTCCGGCGGAAAAAAGAAACTACACCCAACCTACTCCACCCCCTAAGAACGAACACCAACATCTGCATGAATACATGGAGAAGCGAGGGTTCAAAGACGTAGGGGAGGTGTGCTTCCGGTACAAGATATATGAGACCGATGCTAGGGGTGGGCAGGATGTCGTGTTCCCGTTCTTCGATACGCAAGGCAAGGAGACATTCCTTAAGACTAAGCCGATCAACCATGACGGCAACCCATCTACCCAGAAAGACCTGAAGCCAATCTTGTTTGGCTGGCAGGCAGTTCCTGATACCGCCAGAAAGATATGGATCACAGAGGGTGAGTGGGATGCCATTGCCTGTGGCGAACTGGGGTTCCCAGCTCTATCAGTCCCGATGGGCGGAGGAAAAGGCGCCAAACAAACCAAGTGGATCGCCCACGAATACGACAATCTGGCTCGCTTTGAAGAGATTCTTATAGCTACAGATATGGATGAACAGGGTGAGCTAGCCGCCGCAGAAATCATGCAGCGACTGGGCGACCGTTGTTACAGGGTAAACCTTCCAACCAAAGACATTAACGAACTGCTCCAGAAGAACGGGTATGAGCAGGCGCGATGGATGCTGGAGTGTGCCTATCAGGAGGCTCGGTGGAAAGACCCTGAGACATTGCGTTCTGTTCTGGATTTTGAGTCAGACATCGATGACTTCTTTGAGAACCAGAGTGACGATACTCAGGGGTTTGGGTCTGGCTGGGAGAAGCTAGACGAAGAGGACATTAAGTTTAGACCTAACGAACTCTGGGGTGTCTGCGGTATCAACGGTCACGGCAAGTCGATGTGGCTAAACCAACTGGCACTCAACGCTGTACAGCAGGACCAAAAGGTTTTGATTGCCTCTATGGAGATGACGCCGAAGGCAACAATGGGGCGAATGGTTAGGCAGGCAGCTGGCAGCGCCAACCCGCCACAGCCTTACCGCAAGAAACTTTTGGAGTGGATGTGCCCGAACCTATGGTTGTTCGTTGACAAGCTTACCCCTAAGCCGGAAGACCTAATGTCCTGCTTTGAATATGCGTACCGACGTTACGGCATCAATACCTTCATTGTCGATTCGCTTACCAACATGGTTAGGCAGGATGACTATGAGGGTCAGCAGAAGTTCATTGAGAAGCTGGTCAATTTCAAGCTGTCATTCCCTGTAACGGTATTCATTGTGACCCACGTTCGGAAGGGCGAGTCAGAGTACGCAGCGCCTAACAAGTATGACGTTAAGGGTTCTGGATCGATTACCGATTTGGCTGATGGATTCCTCTCAGTGTGGAAGAACAAAAGAAAGACCGAGCAGCTTGAGCAGGCTGAGATGCTGGGTGAAGAGCCGGACGAGCAGTACACCAAGCAGTGGGATATGTATCTAGAGGTACTAAAGAACCGGAACGGTCAGTACGAAGGAAAAGTTGGTTTCGAGTTTGACAGCCAGTGCTGTCAGTACCGAGACCGAAAGAAGGGCAAGCCACGTTATTACATTAATTATTCAAAGGAGAGTTAGAGATGGATCAAGAAGATTTTGCAATGAAGATACGGGCAGCAGGAAATGCTGTCGGCAAGGCTGAGTTCGCTGTGCTTCAGGCTGAAGCTGAGGAAAAGAAAATCATCGCGCAGGTAATGGTTATAGCTGAGGCGAGAGGGGCTAAGACTAACGCCCACCAGCTGCGCTCGGCAGATGAAGACGTCAATGTCTTTGAGGCTCGGCTAGCAAAGGGTCGAGCTAGGGGGCAGTTGGCAGCAGCAAAGGCTGAGGCGCTCGCAGCTGAGGTGGAATTTAAAATATGGCAGTCGAGGCTGGCTAGCGAGAGAGCTGAGCGGAGAGTTTACGGAACATGAAGGGACGTGGCGCGAACGCAGTTGATAAGAAGTGGATGGACAATATTACGCAGCTTGGTTGTTGCGTATGCCATCGTCAGTTCAATGTTTTCACGCCAGCTGAGGTGCATCACATAGACGGTAAGACGAAAGAGGGGGCGCACTTAAAGTCTATACCCCTTTGCTACAAGCACCATCGTGGTGGTGAAGACAATGCGAGTTACACAAGTCGCCACCCATTCAAACGGAGATTTGAGGAAAGGTATGGCACCCAGCTGTTCCTCCTTGAGTGGACGCAAAACAAATTAATGGAGAAGCAAGATGAATAAACTGAATGAAACAACACCTGCAATGTGGGATGCAGTAAACAAGCCAGCTCATTATCAAAAAGCAGCAGGCGGCATTGAATGCATTGAAGCAATCAAGGCGTCCATGAATGACGAGCAGTACAAGGGATACTTGAAGGGCAATGTTCAGAAGTACGTCTGGCGCTACGAAAATCATCCTAATGGTAAAGTTCAGAGCCTAGAGAAAGCGCAGGTATACCTTAAGTGGCTACTTCAGCTGGAGCTAATTGAGGCAGATCGTTGATCAACGGTCGAGCTAAGGGTCATGCGTTCGAGCGTGAGCTTATCAAGATGTTTCAAGATGAGTTCGGCGACTGCGCCAATCACCTAAAGCGAAACCTCGACCAGTATCAGACCGCTGGCAAAGCTGACATTGAGTTTCATAACTTAATGATTGAGGCGAAGCGCTACGCCAGTGGTCACTGGTACAAGCCTGAGTGGTGGGAGCAAGCCAAGACATCGGCTGGCGATACCCACATACCCGTACTGATATATAAGTACGACAGGCAACCAATCAAAATGGTATTCCCATTATGGATTATGAGGGACTACTCAATGAAGCTCGCTGAGACGATCACGGTCGATTGGCAGACGGGCATCTTGCTAATGCGAGAGTCACTTGAGGTTCCAAATGAGACCAGCAGAATTTAATGCCCAAATAAAATCGGCGGCGAAAAAAACCTACTACCCCCAGTGCCTTAAATACATAGAGGATAACCTAGAGCCAGCATTCCACGATCTAGCCAAGGCTACACTGGTTTACTACTTGCCCAGCAACATACTTGACCTGTCCAGTAGGGATGAGCGTAAGGCAGCGATAGACAGCATTCCCCATAACGCAACACCAAGCCACACCAGACAATTGGTTGAGCATGGCGTTATGACGTTATGGAAGAGGGAACGCAATGGGATTTAAAGAGGATCTAAAGCGAGGCGTAGCTGTCGAGGATGATTTACTTCGGCGGTTGCGCTCTCTGTTTCCAAGCGCCAAAAGAGCTGAGGGTCTGCACCCTGAGTTTGATATTGAGATCCCAGAATTACAGAAGACTGTTGAGGTTAAGTACGATCCGATGAGCCAGAAGACCGGCAACATTGTGATTGAGTACTACCACAACAAGCCATCGGCATTTAGTGTTTCTATTGCGGACTACTGGGTGATTGATACAGGCAATGGGGAGTATTGGTTTAGCAGGCAGGGGATACTAGATTGCATCCTGTGTGAAGGGTTGGAGCCAGTCCGCATCTTGGGGACTACAGACCGGCATCCTAAGTGGGTCTTTCTTGTTCCTATAAACGCTTTAGTTCGATACTCAAACGCAGCGCGAGCAGCGCAACTTTAGGCATGGGTGCTACTCTGGTTTTTCTACTCCAGTTGATCACTGAGTCATAACTGACCTCTATAAGATCGGCGACATCTTGAACGCTAAGGTTGTGCTTCGCCATTAGCTTGGCTAGTTCTTCATTAGTGTTCACGCTTTCGCTCCCGCTTTTTCTTTCGGTCATGAAATTCTCTTTCCTTATCTGCCACGATCAATGCTGCTCCCTGTAGGAGGATAGCAAACAATAATACGACAGGCACGGCTATCGCCGCGTCAAGCAGGCTCAACTTTCCGCCTCGATGTATGGAGTCAGATTTTGTGTTATCCGATAACTTACGCCGCCAATCATGGTTGTGCCTATCTGCTCTGTAGTGATAGTTCCGTTCTTGATGTCACCCTCTCTACACTCTCCCCAAAGGTCTTGATTTAGCCCTTCGACCTTGGCGAAATCTATGGCAGCTCGTACAGCGTCGGGGTACATTGCCGCGAACCAGCTTCTATTGACTGTGTCACACATCGCTATTGCCGAGTGTAAGTCCTCTAAAGCTGCGGATAGGTAATCCGTTCTGGTGTCTGGAATGCCTGCTTTTTCTAGTTTGGCTTTAAATAAAAACATACTACTTTCCTCTTGGTTAATTTATTAGATGCAACCGTGCAGGTGGCACCTAAAAAACGAACAAAAAAGAGACGCCATCCGTAGCGTCAGGAAAGCGCTAATGCCTAGCGCAATTGGGGGAATAAAGCTAAGTACACAAATGGTTTATTTTTTGACCTATTGTGTTACTGGGTTGAGATATGAGTGGGTCACGATCACGATGAAGGTGGCGAGCAAAAAAAGTTGAGCGGCGAATAAAGATCCCCTCACCCTGCTTCCACCCACTCGGTTACCTCCTCACAACAGTCAGGGCACTTCCAGTAGATGGTCTCTCTCTCTACAGTGGTATCACCGTATGGTTCATGGTCAACCTCCCGAACTATCAGCAGGTCGTCATAGTCACCCCAGAAGATGCAGGACTCACACTTGAATTTACTGTCACTCATCA
>Ga0208544_10001419_pt1 | contig 16528 bp, 26 predicted proteins | sample DEB08_DNA_9_FD_184526 | JGI IMG/M metagenome (GOLD analysis project Ga0208544, IMG submission 184526) | Aqueous microbial communities from the Delaware River and Bay under freshwater to marine salinity gradient to study organic matter... | ecosystem: Environmental > Aquatic > Marine > Coastal ... | reverse complement strand
CCCAAAACCCCAAAACCCCAAAACCCCGTGTGATGTGAGTTGTAAATTTAATTATATTGGAGGAAAATAAAATAAGCGTCGTTAACTGACCGATAAATTCTGAGCTTGTGGCTGAGGTTTCCGACACGATTAAAAATGGGGGGGAGTAAAACCGCACTATAAATAGGGCGCTTTTCTAAAAGTTTATAATAATAAGTATTATGAAGAAAACAAAAGCAGCTAAACTCGCTTTGGCTACCTTTGCATTCGTTCTTTCGTAAGTTCTGTTCTCCCCCCCGACTGGGTCCGCGCGAGCCCCCAGGTTGACTTGAAGCGCCAACGCCTTCCTCAAAGTCTAATCGACGCGTCTATAACTCCGTTTGTTCTTTCTACTAGGTGTTCGTGGTCGTGCACAGCGCAGGCCACCTCTACGCGATTTTAGACTTTGGAGGACTTACTCCAACCCACCCTGAACGCTGATTCCGAGATCCCAGGAAAGACCAGCGTTCGTAAACTTTTCTACGAGGAGGGAGGCCGTATGTTGCAGACAACCTGCTACGAAAGAGCTCCGTACCCTCATATCTTTGGTAGTTTCGTCCCGGAAGGTGACAGTGAGATTACCGCGCTGGACTACAGTCCTACACTTTAAGAAATTATCTACAGTGGCTTCACTGACGATACACAGATCGAGCAGTCCTCCTACTCCTATGTCGCCAAGTTTGATACTTCCACAGCCTAACTTGTCTTTGCTAAGAAGGTGCATCGTAGTTACTTCACAGTTCTCGCTGTCAAGTTCCTCGATAACGGATCCCAAGCGTTGGTGATGGGCTAGACAGTTAATGAAATCGCGTTCTTCCTCGCCAACTCTGATGGCTCGGTTAACGGCTACACGGTCGCGCTTGCTACGTGGTCGGACGAGACCACTAGCCCTTTCGGAATCGTGCTCGACGCGGCTAACAACGCCTACATCACGACGCATTCGCCCACAAAACTCCGATTCCAAACCAGCAAGATTTTCATGCTCGCGACTCCGAAGAGTACTGACACGACGCTTTGGACGAGGGAGTGGACAGAAGCTGGCGGAGGCTACTCCCTGGTTTTCAACGCCGACAAATCAGTCCTCTTTAATGGTGGCTAGTTTGGAACTGGCGTCGCTTCCGTTCAAAAACTGGACCCCGCTACTGGCACCGCCTCATGGGGCTACTCCTTCACCAGTTCATCAAGGATTACGATCGTCGCCGGTCTGTCCTATATCAATAGTGCAGGCACCGGTTTTGTCAACGCAGGCGTCGAAACGACAGATAATGCTGGAGGTGACCCTCAATTCTATTACAGCCAGATCACGCTGTCCGCCAATGATGGCCCTCCTGTAAGCTCCATCGCCTTGTACAGACCTGCTGAAATGAAGCTTCGTGCCATTCTTTCTATCTCCTCGACCAGAATGAACACCGTGGTGTTCGACACCTCATTGAATACGGAACTAAACGATGGCTCGCGCTACGCCCGTGCAGAATTCCATGATGTCGACTACGTCACTGGGATTGTGACGATCACGCCCCTGTACATTTCAGAGAGTGCTGCTAACATTGTTACGGACGCGATTCTGATCTCGGACGGTCAAGGCTACTTTGCCGGCAAGACCAGCAGTTTGCAAGCGTACAAGCCTTGTACCATGCAGTATGAAGAGCTTTACAACACTGGCTCTGCCTTCCTCATCTCTTACCTGATGCCCATCAACTATGAGAACTCGTGCAGTCGTGACAGAGTCGCTCCCTTCGCTGAACAAGCTTTTAGTACGACTGGCGCCTTGTCTACCATTGACCCCATTTATATGGTCAACTCCGACCTTGCGACGGCCGCCGTAGAAGCCGACAAACTTCCTTCCTACAGTGATTTGACCCCGTTCAACAACATGTCACTTTTAGAACGATCATGGTGTCAGCAGCTGAGTGGTGACATCACCTTCTAGTTCTTCACGACCCCCCTCGCTAACGCTGGTTGGGAGTTCATCACAGCTCCGTACAGTGCAACTTTCGATGATTTTACCTACACTGGAGCCTCCTGCAGTGATGCGTTCTTCACGTACAACCTGAGAGTCTTCCTCGCAGGAGTCGAAAAGTTCCCTGGTGAACATCCTTTCACTCTGTCCGGCAGAACTATCACAGGAGACTCAAATTTCGCTATCAACGATTCATCTCAATATTATGAAATGCTGATCGGTGGAGAGCTTCCCGATGCGGTTTCTTGCGCGTCGTTTACGTACTTCATCCAACTCACAGACCCTTGCATCTCGGACACTATCAGCCTGAACCCCTCCACAGGAGTGTTTTTCAATAGTTTCGTCCAAGATGCGCAAGTGAACATTCCCTTCCCCGACGCAACAGTCTCCCCGGACTGCTCCTTCCCGATTACGTACACAGCGACTCAATTCGGCGGGGGAGCTCTCCCAGGTTTCATAACTTTGGACACTGCAAATAGCTAGCTCAGCTACCAGACTAACGATCCAGTTGAGAGAGGCACCTACGTGATTACTGTGACGGCCACGGTTAACTAGGCAAATGCGGCTGACATCTCTTAGACCGCGGACTATACGATCATCATAAGTGCCTGCAACTTGGATGTTTGTTCAGTCGATATTCCCATCGATGACTTCACTTACACTGTCAACGAAGGGCCCAATTCTTTCGCAGGAATATTCAGCAATCTGTACGTTGAGTGTGACGTGACCTATGACTTGACCGATAATCTCGGCAATCCTTACTCTAATGCTGTCATTCCCGCATTCTCGACTGTGAGCGGTGACTTCAATTTTGAGACAACGGACAGACTCCTTGCCGGCAACACTTACTCTTTGGAGCTTAAGTGCACCAGTGTCGTGTCTGGAAACTCTCTAGTAGAACCCTTCGTGGCGACTATCAGAAATGATTGCTTTGATACTGTGTTGGGGGAAGCTTTCTTTAACAGTGCAGCGTATGCGCATGACTTGTGGACGGAGGGTAAATTCTTCTTCAATGATGCAACGTCCACTAAATCTGGATGTGGTGACTTCACTTACAGACTGATTTTCCAGGACACAACAACCGTTAGTGTCTACACAATTGACACCACCGGCTCGCCATTTGTGTCTGGCACTCCCACTGCCAAAGACCCCTGGACTCTTCAGACTTTTGACCTCTACATAGAGGCGACTCTTGGAGAATTCGGTTCGGTTACCACGACAACACCAATCACCCTCACCGTCAATGACCCCTGCGTCAATGCCGTGGTCACAGCTTAACCCCTCTCGTAAATGGACTACGCGGTCAAGTTCCCAACCGCAACCACTCAAGACTTCGTACAGTTCACCGACTCAGTCTCATTGCTCTACAGCGCCACCTTTGGAGACGGCAGCAACTTTGACATGTGTGGTCCCAGAACCTACGAGGTTTACGAGATCATCGCCACTGCCAAGACCTCCGTTGCTTTCCTCACGGAAGTTACCGGCACCCTGACTCTCAATTTGGCCACCGACTTAAACGCGGACGTTGGCACCCACAACATGGTGTTGGAAGTGACTCTCACGGACTACAGCATTGTGTACGACTAGGCCTTTGACGCAGTAATCACAGATTGCACGGTCACAAACCTCGACATCACTGCACCTGCCCAGACTGCTTACGACTACGACCTTCTCTCAACGCCGGTGGCTCTCGACATCCCGCTCCCTACGCTCGCTGAGACTCCTAACTATTGTGGGTTCGGAATCACTTACGAGATCGTCCTTCAAGGAACTGAGACCTTACCTCCTTTCATGACGATTGTGGAGGCCGAAAACAAACTGCAAGTCCTCTCGAGCGACCCCGCTAACAGAGGCACCTACACGGTGGACTTAAGAATCACCCCCGCTGGTCCAACTTCAGTTGGCACCCAGATCGTGAGCTACACTTTCACAATCTCTGCGTGTCGCATCGACACTGTATCCTTCACAACAGCGATCGCTGACTTCACTTACACGATCAATTCTGGTGCAGTGTTCAAGAGTGGAGACTTCAGCAATCTGTACGTGGAGTGTGGAGTGACCTACACTCTGGTTGAACAAGGTCAACCCGACTACACTGCTGCTATTTTCTCTGAAACCACCGATCCTTCTGTGGGCGTGATCACACAGTCTACCGATCGTCTCCTTGACAAGGTGACGAAGACCCTTGTACTCACTGCCACTTGTGATGAATCGGGCGACACCTCGGTGTAAACTTTTGTCGTGACTTTCAAAAATGACTGCTATGACACAGTCTTGACCGACCCCGCATTCACTTTGTCAACGTACTCGCAAGACCTGTGGAACGAGGGCAAGTTCTTCTTCACCGCTCCTACTTCAACCAAGTCTAACTGCGCCGAATGGGTGTACAGGCTTACACTCCTTGACGACTCGGACGTGACTGTTTACAGTATCGATGTGGACACCACGCCTGCTACTCCCTTTGTCTCTGGAACGCCCACAGCGAAGGACCCATGGACTCTCCAGACCTTTGACTTCTACATCGAGGCTACTCTCGGTGATTTCGGAACTGTCACTTCAGTGCCAATCACCCTCACCGTCAATGACCCCTGCGTCAATGCCGTCGTCACAGCTTAACCCCTCTCGTAAATGGACTACGCGGTCAAGTTCCCAACCGCAACCACTCAAGACTTCGTACAGTTCACTGACGACGTCTCGGAGCTCTACAGCGCCACTTTTGGAGACGGCAGCAACTCTGACATGTGTGGTCCCAGAACCTACGAGGTTTACGAGATCATCGCCACTGCCAAGACCTCCGTTGCTTTCCTCACGGAAGTCACCGGCATCACGATTCTCAACTTGGCCACCGACTTAAACGCGGACGTTGGCACCCACAAAATGGTGTTGGAAGTGACACTCACAGACTACAGCATTGTGTACGACGAGCTCTTTGACGCGGTAATCACCGATTGCACTGTCACAAACCTCGACATCACTGCACCTGCCTAGACTGCTTACAACTACGACCTCCTCGGAACTCCAGTGGCTCTCGACATCCCACTCCCGACGCTCGCTGAGACTCCTAACTATTGTGCGTTCGGAATCACTTACGAGATCGTCATTCAGGGAACTGAGACCGTACCTCTTTTCATGACGATTGTGGAGGCCGAAAACAAACTTCAAGTCCTCTCGAGCGACCCCGCTCACAGAGGCAGCTACACGGTGGACTTAAGAATCACCCCCGCTGGTCCAACTACAGTTAACACTCAGGTTGTAACCTACACTTTCGAGATCTCCGCGTGTCGCATCGACACTGTGTCATTCACAACACCGATCGCTGACTTCATCTACACGATTAATGAGGGTGCAGTGTTCAAGAGTGGTGACTTCAGCAACCTGTACGTGGAGTGTGGGGTGACCTATACTCTGGTCGAACAAGGTCAACCTAACTACGATGCTGCTATCTTCTCTGAAACAACCGATCCTTCAGTAGGCGTGATCATCCTGTCCGCCAATCGTCTCCTCGACAAGTAGGTTACGACTCTCGTACTTACCGCGACTCTTGATGTATCGGGTTAATCAACGTCGCACACGTTCACAGTGACCTTCAAAAATGACTGCTACGACACAGTTTTGACAGACCCCGAATTTGCTTTGACAACGTACTCGCAAGACCTGTGGAACTAGGGCAAGTTCTTCTTCACTGCTCCCACTTCGACGAAAGCGGGTTGTGCCGAGTGGGTGTACAGACTTACACTCCTTGACGACTCGGACGTGACTGTCTACAGCATCGATGTGGACACCACGCCTGCTACTCCCTTTGTCTCTGGAACGCCCACAGCGAAGGACCCCTGGACTCTCCAGACATTTGACTTCTACATCAAGGCTACTCTCGGTGATTTCGGAACTGTCACTTCAGTGCCAATCACCCTCACCGTCAATGACCCCTGCGTCAATGCCGTCGTCACAGCTTAACCCCTCTCGTAAATGGACTACGCGGTCAAGTTCCCAACCGCAACCACTCAAGACTTCGTACAGTTCACTGACGACGTCTCGGAGCTCTACAGCGCCACTTTTGGAGACGGCAGCAACTCTGACATGTGTGGTCCCAGAACCTACGAGGTTTACGAGATCATCGCCACTGCCAAGACCTCCGTTGCTTTCCTCACGGAAGTCACCGGCATCACGATTCTCAACTTGGCCACCGACTTAAACGCGGACGTTGGCACCCACAAAATGGTGTTGGAAGTGACACTCACAGACTACAGCATTGTGTACGACGAGCTCTTTGACGCGGTAATCACCGATTGCACTGTCACAAACCTCGACATCACTGCACCTGCCTAGACTGCTTACAACTACGACCTCCTCGGAACTCCAGTGGCTCTCGACATCCCACTCCCGACGCTCGCTGAGACTCCTAACTATTGTGCGTTCGGAATCACTTACGAGATCGTCATTCAGGGAACTGAGACCGTACCTCTTTTCATGACGATTGTGGAGGCCGAAAACAAACTTCAAGTCCTCTCGAGCGACCCCGCTCACAGAGGCAGCTACACGGTGGACTTAAGAATCACCCCCGCTGGTCCAACTACAGTTAACACTCAGGTTGTAACCTACACTTTCGAGATCTCCGCGTGTCGCATCGACACTGTGTCATTCACAACACCGATCGCTGACTTCATCTACACGATTAATGAGGGTGCAGTGTTCAAGAGTGGTGACTTCAGCAACCTGTACGTGGAGTGTGGGGTGACCTATACTCTGGTCGAACAAGGTCAACCTAACTACGATGCTGCTATCTTCTCTGAAACAACCGATCCTTCAGTAGGCGTGATCATCCTGTCCGCCAATCGTCTCCTCGACAAGTAGGTTACGACTCTCGTACTTACCGCGACTCTTGATGTATCGGGTTAATCAACGTCGCACACGTTCACAGTGACCTTCAAAAATGACTGCTACGACACAGTTTTGACAGACCCCGAATTTGCTTTGACAACGTACTCGCAAGACCTGTGGAACTAGGGCAAGTTCTTCTTCACTGCTCCCACTTCGACGAAAGCGGGTTGTGCCGAGTGGGTGTACAGACTTACACTCCTTGACGACTCGGACGTGACTGTCTACAGCATCGATGTGGACACCACGCCTGCTACTCCCTTTGTCTCTGGAACGCCCACAGCGAAGGACCCCTGGACTCTCCAGACCTTTGACTTCTACATTGAGGCGACTCTCAGCGATTTCGGAACTGTCACCTCAGTGCCAATCACTCTCACCGTCAACGACCCCTGCATCAGTACCACAGTCACAGCTTAAGTTCTCTCTTAGATGGACTACGAGGTCAAGTTCCCGACCGCAACTACGCAAGACTTCGTGGTATTTACCGACTCAGTCTCCGAGACCTACAGTGCCACCTTTGGAGACGGCAGCAACTCTGATTTGTGTGGAGCTTAATCTTACGAAGTTTACGAGGTCATCACCGCTGCCAAGACCTCCGTTGCTTTCCTCACAGAAGTCACCGGCACCCGGACTCTCAATTTGGCCACCGACGTTAACGCGGACATTGGCACCCACAAAATGGTGTTGGAAGTGACTCTCACGGACTACAGCATTGTGTACGACGAGGCCTTTGACGCAGTAATCACAGATTGCACGGTCAGAAGCCTCTCTATCACTGCACCTGCCAAGACTGCTTACGACTACGACCTCCTCTCAACTGCGGTGGCTCTCGACATCCCACTCCCAACGATCACTGAGACTCCTAACTACTGTGCGTTCGGAATCACCTACGAGATCGTCCTTCAGGGAACTGAGACTTTACCTCCTTTCATGACAATTGTGGAGGGATAGAACAAACTGCAAGTCCTCTCGAACAACCCCGCTCACAGAGGCACCTACACGGTGGACTTAAGAATCACCCCAACTGGTCCAAACACAGTTGGCACCCAGATCGTGAGCTACACCTTCACAATCTCTGCGTGTCCCATTGACGTTGTAACCTTCGGCACTGGGATCGCTGACTTCATCTATACTATCGGTGAGGGCGCAGTGTTCAAGAGTGGTGACTTCAGCAATCTGTACGTGGAGTGTGGAGTGACCTACACTCTGGTTGAACAAGGTCAACCAGACTACGATGGTGCTATCTTCTCTGAAACAACCGATCCTTCAGTCGGCGTGACCACACTGTCTACCGATCGTCTCCTCGACAAGTAGGTTACGACCCTCGAACTCACTGCCACTTGTAATGAATCGGGTGACACCTCGGTGTAAACATTTGACGTGACTTTCAAAAACGACTGCTATGACACTGTCTTGAGTGACCCCGCATTCACTTTGACAGAGTTCTCGCAAAACCTTTGGAACGAAGGCAAGTTCACATTCACCGCTCCCACTTCAACCAAGCCGAACTGTGGAGATTGGGTGTACAGACTTACTCTTATTGACGACACAGACGTGAATGTCTACAGTATCGATGTGGACACCACCCCTGCTACTCCCTTTGTCTCGGGAACACCCACAGCGAAGGACCCCTGGACTCTCCAGACCTTTGACTTCTACATCAAGGCGACTCTCGGCGATTTTGGAACTGTAACTTCAGCGCCAATCACCCTCACTGTAGTTGACCCGTGTATCACCAACACAATCACTTCTCAAGCCTTGAGCAAAATGACTTACTCCGTCAAGTTCCCAGATGCCACAACTTAAGACTTCAGTGAGTTCACTGACAGTGTCTCCGAGACCTACAGTGCAACCTTTGGAGACGGCACTAATTACGATTTGTGTGGTGCCAAAGAATACGCTATCTTCAAGGTCGTAACTATAGAAATGACGGACTCTTACCTAGAAGTACCGTTCATGTTCGAGGTAGATGGAGTCTTGACTCTGAACCTCGTGACTAGTGTTAATGAGGACGTTGGCACTTACAACATGGTGCTGGAAGTGCATGACGTGGAATACGACATCAAATACTATGAACCGTTTGTTGCCGAAATCCTGCCTTGCACTGTCACAAGCATCGTTCTCTCCGATGTCTAACAAGCTTATGCCTATGATTTGGAGTCAACGGCAGCCGTTTTGGATATCGTGTATCCTTCAATTACCGTGGTTCCCGACTACTGTGGATGGGATTACACTTACCAAGTGCATTTTGACGCAACCACAGACCAGCCAGCGTTTGTCGATGTCTAGGCCGATCGTTTCTAAATCGAGTCAAATGATCCTGACATTAGAGGCACAAGGACTTTGGACCTTAAAATCGTGGTCGACGGACCCAACACAGTTGGCACCCAGGTTGTGACCTACACTTTCACAATCTCTGCCTGTCCCATCGACGCTGTATCATTCTCGACAGCGATCACTGACTTCGTCTACACGATCAATGAGGGCGCAGTGTTCAAGAGTGGTGACTTCAGCAATCTGTACGCAGAGTGTGGAGTGACCTACACTCTGGTTGAACAAGGTCAACTTAACTACGATGCTGCTATCTTCTCTGAAACAACCGATACTTCTGTGGGCGTGACCACACTGTCCGCCAATCGTCTCCTTGACAAGGTGACGAAGACCCTCGTACTCACTGCCACTTGTGATGAATCGGGCGACACTTCGGTGTAAACATTTGTCGTGACTTTCAAAAACGACTGCTATGACACCGTCTTAGGAAATCCCTCATTTACTTTGACAACGTACACGCAAGACTTGTGGAATGAAGGTACCTTCACGTTCACTCCTCCGTCTTCGACGAAAGCGAACTGCGCTGAGTACACCTACAGGTTGCTCTATAGCAACGATGATGTAGTGCCAACTTATGGCGTCAACGTGGATAATCCTCTGGCTCCATTTGTCGTTGGAACACCCTCCGACAAGGCCTACTGGACGAATTAATTTTATATGATCTACGTTGAGGCGACCCTTGCTGATTTCGGCGTCATTAAAATGACAACGCCAATCACCTTGACAGTTAATGACCCGTGCGTAAACTTGGAGATCCAATCGCAGGTGATTCCAAAGATGAATTCTGCTATCAAGGCTTTGCAGCCATTCAGATAGCCCTTCCTCAAGTTCTAAGATTCCGTGTCCGTCCTCTATTCGGCAGAATTTGGCGATGGCTCGGGCTCAGACCTCTGTGGTCCTTAGACTTACCTGGTTGGCGAAGATGATAGTTCGGGTAACCTTACCTCAGTTCCATTCATGTCGCTGGAAACGCTCATGTTGGTCATGGCTTCTGACCTTGATGAAGATGCTGGCCCTCACAATATGATTTTGAGGATCGCGCAGACTGATTACTCGAAGTCGTACGATCAAACTTTCGTTGCGGAGTTCTTCGATTGCACGATCACAGGTATTACTGTCAGTGAGCCTGCTCAGACTACCTTCACGTACGATCTGCTCGACACTCCTGTAGCTTTGGACGTGTTCTACCCGTCAATTGCTGTTGTCCCCGACTACTGTGCTTATGGCTTTGTGTACGTAGCCAAGATCTAAGGCACGGAAGATTCGCCTCCCTTCTTGACCGTCGAGAATGATCGACTTCGTGTTTTCTCTAACGACCCTGACCACCGCGGCACGACCGTGGTCGACGTTAAGATTGTGCCGAATGGTCCCAACACTGTCGAGCCTGCATACTTGACCTACACCTTTGTAATTTCAGCTTGCCCGCTCGATGCAATTACAAATACCCCGTAGTTCCAAGCCTCCACGCTTTACTACATCACTGATGCCAAGAAAACGATCACAACCGTTGTCTCGCGCTTGTATTCCGAGTGCCCCTTTGCGATTACCTTGACTCAGTATGAGTACCCACCTAACACTATCGATGATGGTGTTTTCATTTTCGACGTTTCTGACGACGGTGTAACTTACAACCTCTCGCTGGGGATCTACTCGCTCGACTTCGAAAGAGATGACCTTATCGACACGAGCTTCAGACTGCAGGCTGTGAGTGCCGACTCCGACCAACCCGTCTTAGACTACTCGATCGCTGTCTAGGTTAGAAACGAGTGCTGGGATACGCCTATTGTCGCCCCAGAATGGTTCGAATTTACATCCGAAGAGTTTGACGAGCGTGCACTCGATAGCAATGTCAATTTCGACAGAGCCTCGACCACGCTCGGCAGATGCGGTCCTTACGTTTACACTGTTGAGGTTGAGGACGCTGCAATGGACCCGACTTGGTACAACATCTTCGATGGTGATACTGAAGCAAAGCCTACTTTGAATTGGGCTGCTCCCCGAGGAACCTACGTGGTTTACATCAAGGTCACGTCCCCCTATGGCGAGGCTGTAAGTACTGCATCAGCAAGTGTGAGGATCTATGACTAGTGTGAAAGCACTCAGTTCGTCGCCCCTGATTTGACTGGCCCTCTTACTTCGACTGCCCTTGGAGCCATCCGCCTACTACGCTTTGAGGAGCCCGTTACACAGCTGGACACGGCCTTGTAAGCGTCCAGAACTTGTGGAGTTCCCACTTACCAGATCAGATTGGTAAACACAGAGAGCTATACCCATCCCTTCTTGTCTCTCAACACTGGAAATAGCTTTATCAAGCTTGAGAGTTAGTCGGTCTCGGATCAAGGCCTCTACAGCTACGAGCTGATCACTAGAGTAGATGGGTATCCCAACCTTGACTACAGCCAACCGTTCACGGTGATGGTCGGCCCTTGCTTTATCGAAAGCTTCGAGTACGTCGAGACGTTCGACAACTCAACCTACGTCATCGGTGACCCGAAAGTGTCCTACCCCTTCGTGCCCTTCGTCTAGGAGCCCGCGTGCGGGTACGCTGTGAACTACGGTATTCAGGAAGTTATCGGTGCGCTCTTGGACCTTTTCAAAGAATTGCCTCCTGGCTTTGTGCTCGATACTGCTGAGACCAGTACGTTCTCTGTGTCGTCCAACAACATCCGTGATGAAGGCAATTACCTTGTTGAAGTTAAGGGTGAAATCTTAAATGGTCCTCAGACGGGTCTTGACGCGCGCTTCTTCTTCGAAGTTGAAATCGTGGGTTAGGTTCAAGCTGAGCCCAACACACCTCCCTATTTCGTGATTCCGCCTGACGTTGTCATTCTGACGGAGATTGACAAGGACGAGTGGGACTTCGAGATCAAGTTCTCCAAAATTACTGACGAGCAAGACGATGAAGTCGAAGCGACGGCTGATCTCGGCATGCTCAAGGATTACCTCCGATTTGACGACAATGGCTTGGTGCTGAAACGGTACGGCACGAAAAACCCAGAGCTCTTGCCTGCAGGTGTGCACTATGTTCTCATTGAACTCACCGACGACAATGAGAGTGGATCGCTGTCCAAGTTCTACCAAATTGCCCTCTATGTTAAACACAAGTACTACGAGCCTGAACAGGTTATCATTATCGAAGAAGAAGTCGAGAAGCCGATCATCATCGAACCAAAGGAAGTCATCGAAACAGAGCCCATTATCAAGGAAATCACCAATGATGGAATTGTTAAGTTGGTCTTTGAAGGAGATGCGGAAATCGACTTGAACAACTTCAACGACGAATTGGACAAGTAGGAAGGTACGCGCTACAAGGGTTACTTTGACTTGCCTGAAGCCTATGTTGCACCAAACCAAGATGGTACGGTAGGTACTCCTAACGGGCCAAGCACAGGTGGACCTAGTGGTCTTGAAAAGCCCACCAGCACCTACCCACCAACTCCTGGTGGTGAGAATGGCGACAAACCGCCGCCGCTCAAGATCACTTTGAAGCCTAGCACTGATGCCGACCTTGAGCAGCTCGCCTTCACCTGGGAGATCATCGGCGAAGAAAACGGAGAGTTCCACGTTTAGATTCATTTCGAAAACGCAAAGTACGTCTCTTCGGCAATCGAAAACGACATGATTTCTCTAGAGATCCTCGACTCCCCTCTCTTTATGGACCGCAATGGTATCAGTCTCAAGTCCAAGCCCATGGTTGCTGAGATTGTCAGGCAGGTGAACGCCGAGTCAGGGCTCGTGGCTACCATCAAAGCTGTTGGTACCGCCTTCTCTGGACTCTGTCTAGTCTTCCTGCTGATGCTATTCATGTTCCTGTTCTTCTTGACTGGACTGGATGACCCCTACATGTGGTCCTTCATCAACACCCTCCAACTCATCACCCATCTGCAACTTATCAATGTGAAACTTCCAGGTAATGCTGCACTTTTCTTCAACTTGCTGATGGGCCTGTTCAGGTTTAACTACCTCCCCAATTTGTGGACGATCGACGCGTTCGGTCTGAAACTTTCGCCTAGTCCTATCCCTGTGTTCCAGCAGGCGGGCTACACCCAGACCCACATGATTCTTAACTTCTGCACGGGCTGGATCTTCATTGTCTTCCTGGCCATCTGCTTGATTGTGGTGCCAGTGTTGACCAAATTCGCTACCAAGAGCATTCGCAAGCACGCACTCAAAATCAGTTCGTTCCTTTTCTGGGGACTGACTACCCGTGCACTGCTTGAAATGTACCTGGTTCTTAGCGTCACTAGTGCGCACAATCTTCTGAACCCCTAGAAGGACTTTTCAACTGTTCTCTCGATAGTCACTATCATCGGAACCTTTGCCTTCTTGGTCTACGTCCTTTACTTCTTCTTCTCTAAGCCTGAGGCAATTGCTATCAAGGCAACTGAAGAAGTTGAGGCTCTCTCCTACAGCGCTGTGGACAAGGATGCTCACGAGGGCGGCGAAGGTGATGCTCTTGAAGGCGGCGAAGGTGAAATCGAAGACTACGAGGGTGGAGAACGCAGAAAAACCATGCGTAGAGATGGCTCTCTCGGTTAAAAAGTCAACCAAGAGAAAGCCATGCGCAGGCAAGGTTCGTTCCGCGATGTGAGACCCCAAGAAAAAACCGCGTACCACGCCTTCTTGGTTAGCTGTCTCTACCTCAACCCGGACAAGCACGTGGCTCTTATCTTCCCCCTGCTCTTCTTGCTCAGAAGAGTCTGCTTCGCTATGGCTGTCGTCTTCCTCTCAAACCAGTACCTTATCCAGTGCTTCGTGTGGGTCGGCTTCTCGCTCGCTATGATGGTTGCCCTGCGCAGATACTCGCCGTTCAACTACCACTACTTGAACCAGGTGGCGTTTGTGAACGAGCTGTTCGTGTTCATCGCCGGCTGCTGCATGATGCCCCTTTCGAACGTGTTGACGAACCTCGCCTGGAGAGACAACTTCGGTCGTTTCCTCATCTTCTGGCTCTGCCTTTGCATCATCGTCAACATCATCATCATTATCTTTAGATGCATCCACATGTGGAAGAAGTATGTGAAGAAGCAGAGACAGAGTAAGTTCATTCTTGAGAACCCTGACTACAAGCCTCATGGTGTCACCGAGGCTGACTTTGCCTTCAACCGCAAGAAGATCCCCAGATAGAGACAATGCCTTGTCGACATCAATGAGGAGATCGACGAGTTGGAGAACGAGTCACAGTCGATGGCCGTCTACGCTCCTCGCAGCGAGAGGAGAAGACTTCGTAACTTGGACTCTGAATCTGAGTCCGACTTCGACGATATCGGCGATATGGAAGAGACAAAGGGCAGACCAATCGGAGTTGGTGCCAGGAAATCACTTGCAAAGGGTCTCCACCCTGACCAGATTGGAATCATGCGAGTGGACTCTAACGACTCTCAACCTCGACTCGCCTGGGCAGACAGACCCAGAGACGAGTCTGAAGGCATCAACTTGAGCGCGGTGCAGTCACCTAGCGACTCGATGATGTCTGTTGACAACCGCGATTTGCTGCAGGCTGTCCAACCAGCTGGCAAGCCCGCCAAGAATGTTTCCAACGTCTCTGGCAACTCAGCGAACCAAGTCTCTCAGAGTGTCGCGAAGATTGTGATGACTGACTCTTCCCGTCCCGACTTCGGTAGCGATAGCGGCGACATGAACATCTCCAAGATGTTGGTGCCCGCTGCCCAACCTATGGGCAGACCTGCTATTGACGGATAGAAGATGGATGACGACTCGGTGAATGGAGTCTCTCAGAGTGTCGCCAAGGTTGCCATGTCTGATTCGTTCGAGCCAGACTTAGACGAAAGCAACTCGGTGAGAATCTCCCAGATGCTGCAGCCTGCTTCCTAGCCTAAGGCTAAGGCCAATGTGAACGTGACTAATCTTGATGACAGCAACGTCAACCAAGGTTCTCAGAGTGTCGCGCAGATAAACATGACTGACTCGTTCGAGCCTGACTTAGATGACGAGAGTAACTCGGTGAGAATCTCCCAGATGCTGCAGCCTGCTGCCCAACCTAAGGGTAAGGCAAATGTGAACGCGTCGAAGATCTCTGATGACTCCGCCCACGGAATCTCCCAGAGTGTCGCTAAGGTCGTGATGACTGAGTCCGATGCTCCCGAAATTGGCGCCGATAGTGATTCAATGAACATCTCTCAGATGATCAAGCCAAAGGATGCCAAGCCGCTGCTTGACGTTCCTGGCAAGAAGCACACTGACCAGAGAAAGGAGGTGACTGGACCAAGCTTTGCTATGGACGCGTCTGCTGAGCAGAGCCACACCATCCAGATGGTGCAGAAGCTCCACGCTACTGACGAGTCGGCTATGGAGTTCCCTGAAGATTCAGAAGTCTCGAGAACTATCCAGCAGCCCAACGCCATCAAGAATGAGCAGATGAACAACTCGGCTAACATGAGCGACTTATCGAGGTCGGACAAGGGACCTTACCAGTCGATGGCTTTCCAGAACGGCGCCAAGCCGCAAAGCTCTGTCGACTTGCAAGATATCTCTAGTGACGACGCTGGGCCTTCCATGTCGATGGCTCTGCAGTAGATGTCCAAGCCCAACAAGAACAGCTCAGTCGATGCAAGTGGAATCTCTGATGACGATGTCGGTCCTCACAAGTCGATGAGTGCCGGTGGTGTCATCAGCGGCGCTCTATTGACGAGTGCGGCAGCGAAACCTGATCGTCTGAGAGCCAATCCTGATCAATCAGTGCAAGGAGTGTCCGCAGTGTCCTCCTTCCAGGATTCAAACCAGTCCAGCATCAACATTCCGCTTCCCAAGAACTTGTCTGACACCTCTGCTGCCAACAAGCCCTCTGGCTCTGGCTCTGGCTCCGGCCAACCAATCCACCCCTTGACCTCGCTGTAGGAAGAGAAGACCAAGAACGGAATCTCCTCGACAGCGAATGCTAACCACAGGACAAGGTACACGTCGAAGGCTGACCCGACGATAAAGGTCAACAACCTGGAGACATCTCCACAGTCCTCGGATGACATGCCTGACTTTAACTTCCAGCAAAGGAGAGGCGACAACGAGATGGCCCAAGTTCACGCCCCTGGTATTGGCTAGGGCACTGCGTCTAACGTAGAGATGGACTTGAGCAGCATGAGAAAGATGTGAGGGTGACCTACGCCTGGTCCTCTCCATCTCTTCTTCAAGTACAACCTACACTGCTTTCAGTTTAGATGACAACTACCCAGTTGTCTATCTAGTTTACTCATTCAAGAATTCTATTTAATAAATTCAAAACCAGAACCTGCTTCTTTTATTACACTATCGCATTTATCTTTATTATCATATTTACACGCCCTATCAACTCACTCATCACTCACATGGGGTTTTGGGGTTTTGGGG
>Ga0208544_10001418_pt1 | contig 16529 bp, 14 predicted proteins | sample DEB08_DNA_9_FD_184526 | JGI IMG/M metagenome (GOLD analysis project Ga0208544, IMG submission 184526) | Aqueous microbial communities from the Delaware River and Bay under freshwater to marine salinity gradient to study organic matter... | ecosystem: Environmental > Aquatic > Marine > Coastal ... | reverse complement strand
AGCGATTGATACTCTTTTTTGCATTCCACCTGAGATTTCAGATGGAAACTTATTGTTGACATTTTCAAGATTTACCCGTTTTAACACTTCGTTTACCCGTTCCAACATTTCGCTCTTAGTCTGCTTTGTGAACATCCTCAAAGGGAACATCACATTTTCCTCTATCGTCATAGAATCGAAGAGTGCGCCACCTTGAAATAACATACCGATATCTTCTCTTAGATTCCGATGATCCTCATCATTCATTTCCTGCAGAATCTTGTCTTCAAAATAAATATGGCCATCGTTAGGCTCGAACAGGCCTATTAGGCATTTAAGTAATACTGTTTTTCCACTTCCACTCTGTCCAATTATTAGGTTCGTCTTTCCTTTATCGAAAGTGGTAGAAATTCCTTTTAGAATCTCTTCTTCACCAAAGCTCTTTTTTATATTGTCTACTTTAATCATTAGCTTAAAAGAAGTTGCGTGATTATATAATTCGCCAGAATAATTAGTACACTGGTCCAAACAAAAGAGTTGGTGCTGGCTTTCCCCACTTCTAATGCGCCACCTTTCATATAATATCCTTGCCAAGAAGGAACCGTAGCCAAGATAAAAGCAAATACACTTGTTTTTACAAAAGCGTAAATTATATGAAATGGAATGAAGTCTTGCTGAAGTCCTTGAATAAAAGCATCGGAAGTACTAAATCCACCATATACACCGGCGACCCATCCGCCAAATATCCCTAAGAACATGGCAATTGCAATAACAAAAGGATAGAGTAGAAGCGCTATGATTTTTGGAAAAACTAGATAATTTAGTGAATTGATACCCATTACTTCAAGGGCATCTATTTGTTCTGTTACGCGCATTGAACCTATACTGGATGTAATAAAAGATCCAACTTTACCTGCCATGATAATAGAGATAAATGTTGGAGCAAATTCAAGGATAATTGATTGTCTTGTCGCAAAACCAACCAAATAAGCAGGAATTAATGGGTTGTCGATATTTAATGCTGTTTGGATAGCAACTACACCACCAACAAAAAAAGATATAAAAGCAACGATAGGTATCGAACCAATAATTAAATCGTCAATTTCCTTTAAAATTAGGTCCTTCAAAACAGACGTTTTGGTTGGACTACTAAATACTTTTTTAAGCATTAAGAAGTAGGAACCTATGTCTTCAATGTATTTCATATAAATTTAAGTACAGCTAAAGTAACTAATTTTGCTAATTGTTCTCTAAAAATATTGTTTAGGCATCTTAGAATCATTATTCTAAAAGAAGGGACTTCATTTTCTGATATATTGCAGTGTTTTCATAGATGCCACCAAATAAGGACGCCCCAGGGCCTTCTGCAAAGACTGGCACCATAGTAGCTGAATGTCCACCAGTAGAAAATTTTGGTTTAATTTTATTATAATCTCCACTATCTGCACTCAGCGTGAATCCCCCTGTTTCATGATCTGCGGTTACTATGACTAAGGTTTCTCCGTTTTGCTTAGAAAAATCTAAAACAGCACCTATGGTTTTATCAAAATCTAGTAATTCACTAATCAAATAATCTGCATCATTATCGTGGCCACCCCAGTCAATTTGGGAACCTTCTATCATTAGAAAAAAGCCAGTCTCATTTTTCGATAAAGCTTCGAGTGCTAATTTGGTAGCGTTAGGAAGAAAATCTCCTCGTCCATCTAGCATTTTTGGCATTTCATCCTCTCTAAGTAATATGATTTGTTTTTTGCTTGATATGGTCTTGGGTAATTCTGTAGTATTAACTTCATATCCATTTTTTTTAAATTCGGAAAACAAATCCTTTCCATCTTCGCGACTGTTAAAGAATTTTGTCCCTCCACCTGCTAAAAAATCAATATTAGAGGAAGGTAAAAATGTGGCAATCTCCTCGTATGATCGCCTAGACTTTGCATGTGCATAAAAACTTGCAGGGGTTGCGTGTACTATTGATGATGTTGCAACCAAGCCTGTTGCGTACCCTTTTTCAACTAGTTGCTCTAGAATTGTTTCAACGGAAACACCATCTTTGTCTACTCCGATTGCTCCATTGTAGGTTTTAATTCCTGCCGAAAATGCGGTAGCGCCTGCAGCAGAATCGGTTATAAGTTCTTTTGAAGAGGATGTTTTGATAAGGCCAATTGTTGAAAACCGTTCGAAGTTTGTTGTTTCCTTATTGTAAAATAAACTCGCTGAAACCTCACTTAATCCCATTCCGTCTCCTATTAGAAGAACAATGTTTTTCGGTTTTGTATTCTCTTGCGCAGTTAAGCAAGAAGCCCCAGAATGAATGAGAAATATTGAAATAATTAATAGGCGGAAATAAATGCTCATGGTCTATTCATTTGGTGTAATATCAAAAATAGGGATAAATCAAAGTTCATTGCTATAGAAAGCCTATAATAATTTCTTTTTTATCCCTCGCCATCTTAGGTTCCTAATAAATATACCTTCCTCTTCAGAAACTGAGTAGGATATCCTATTTCTTAAAGCCTTATAATACCCTATCATGGTATTAATTATAAACGTAAAACTTTTTTTCATCGTCCCCAACTTGATAGTGGCTATTAATGAAAGTAAAAGCCCATATCGCATTTTATAAAAGGCCTCTCCTTGTTTATATGTTCCAGATTTCGAATAAGACGCTCCAGTAGGCTTCATATGTTTAACATGTAAAGAGGTTTCGGTTTCTATTTTCCAGCCGTGATATTGTGCTAGTAATTCATCGATAGTATCCCAGCCCATAGTGCTCTTTAGTCCACCAATCTGATTAAAACATTCCTTTTTATAGGCTTTTAGTGCCCCACGAATATGATCTTTATTGGTTAGGTTTTCCAATTTCCAATCCCCTTTATTTAAGATGTAACAAAACCCTCCTGCCATTCCACACTCTGGATTTGTTTTGAAAATTGAAATGATAGATTCTAGGTATTGCTTCGGAAAAATTAAATCTGCATCGAATTTGCAAATTACATCATAGTTATTGTCTAATTCCTCTAAACCCTTATTGAAAGCATTTATCACTTTACTTCCAGGTTCATGAATAGCTTCAGAAACATTCACGATACTTGTAATAAAACTATATTTTCTAGAGAAATCATCAATAATATTTTGACTGTTATCGGTAGAGCTATCATTGACAATAACTATTTTATTTGGAATAACTGTTTGTTCGACTAACGACTGAAGTGTTTGAGCCAGATAGGCTTCTTCATTATACGTTGGTATGACAATATAGATTTTCATTAAACTCTTTCAGCGTACACCAAATAATACCTAGGAGTGAAGTGTCTTAAAATTGGTCGAAGGCCAATTTTTTTTACCGGGTTTGTGAATTTTTCTCGTTTGATTATTCTCCAGCCAGCTTTTTCTAAAAGCCAGTCAAACTGCCAATCTTCAAACTCGTGATAATGACGGTCACGTTCATCTGTTTTACTTTTATAAGCTGAAGCAAACCATAAATTTAATGGTATTGAGGCAACTAGTTTTTTTGCTTTTATATCTTTTAAGACATTAAAAGGAGATACTAAATGTTCAAAGATTTCAAAGGCGGTAACTACGTCAAAATTATCGGTTTGAACTGATGAAGTATCAAGATCTAGATCTTCACCAATAGTGTTAGTAACATTGAATCCCTCATTTACTAATAATTCAGAAAAAGGGTTTGTCACGCCTAAATCAAGAATTGAGTGTTCTTTTGAAATTGTATTTTCTAGAAAGCGAAAGGTGTGTTTGTATCTTTTGACGGGGAATTTACCTTCGTACATCTTTATACTCTGTAAACGATTGCATTAATATTCATTCCTGCACCTACACTTGCGAACATCACGACATCTCCTTTTTCCACGTTCTGACCTTCCATTTTACCATTGAGCACGAGGTCGTATAATGTTGGGACGGTTGCAACACTCGAATTACCAAGTGTGCTTATAGTCATTGGCATAACCCCTTCTGGTGGATCTACGTCATACAAAGCATAAAATCGTTTCATGATGGCTTCGTCCATCTTTTCATTCGCCTGATGAATAAAAATTTTCTTCAAATCTGTAATCGGAACACCACTTTTATCCAAGCAAGACTTCATAGCATCCGGAACATGAATTAATGAAAATTCGTAGATTTTTCGGCCTTGCATTTTTATGTATCGAGGAGAATTCTTTAGATCTTGATTGTTTGATTCCCCAAAATAAATAAAGTGTGCTTCATCATATGTATGCGTTGCACTAACGTGTGCTAAAATATCGCTAGCGTTTTCTTTGGATTCAAGAATTACAGCTCCCGCGCCATCACTAAAGATCATCGAATCTCGATCATGCTGATCAATCACCCTAGAAAGAGTTTCGGTACCAATGACTAAGGTTTTTTTAGCCATTCCAGCCTTGATAAAAGCATTTGCTTGTATCAACCCTTCAATCCAACCTGGACATCCAAATAGAACGTCATAAGCAACGCAGGACGGATTTTTAATTTTCAGATTGTGCTTCACACGTGATGCAATACTTGGCACAGTATCACTTTGAGAAGAACCATGTCTAACGTCGCCATAATTGTGGGCCACAATTATATAGTCCAAATCTTCAATATCGATCTTCGCATTCTCAACCGCCTTCAAAGCCGCATAGGAGGCAATGTCTGAGGTCAATAATTTATCCTCGACATACCGTCTTTCTGCAATACCGGTAATCGCTTTAAATTTCTGAATAATAATGTCATTCTTCTGCCCGATAAGCGTACCATTTTCAGTGAAAAAACTATTCTTTTCAAACTGATTGTTTTTAGCGATACCGCTGGGGATATAGCTGCCAGTACCTGTAATGGTTACACCCATTTGTTTTCTTTTTATCAAAAATAGTAAAATCGAATAATGTTTCGGTCTTAAGATAGCTGAAATAATTACAATTTCACTAATTCGTAAAAGTACGAGTAATTTCTGACGATACTGTAAATATTTTCCTAAATATCAGGAATTTGATAACTGAAAAAGAAGCGTTACTTGTGTTTAAAAAGAAAAGACTTTTCCGAAGAAAAGCCTTTATTAACGACGTAAGGAAGGTAAATTTAAACCTCCATATAAGCCTCAATTGGTTCACAACTACATACCAGATTACGATCGCCATAAGCGTCGTCTACTCGCCTAACTGTTGGCCAAAACTTATTCTCAGAAACATAAGATAACGGGAACGCAGCCTCTTGTCTTGAGTATGGAAAAATCCAGGTATCTGATGTTAGCATTGCTAAAGTATGTGGAGAATTTTTTAGTATGTTGTGAGTATCTTCTTTATTAGATAAATTTATTTCTTTTCTAATGGAAATCATAGCATCACAAAAACGATCTAATTCAGCCTTACTCTCGCTTTCAGTGGGTTCTATCATCATGGTGCCAGCAACAGGAAACGAAACCGTTGGTGCGTGAAAACCATAATCCATTAATCGCTTTGCAATGTCTGTGACTTCAATACCATTCTCTTTAAATGGACGACAATCAACAATCATTTCGTGAGCAGCACGACCCTGTTCTCCAGCGTACAATACTTCGAAGTGCCCATGAAGCCGCTCCTTAATATAGTTTGCATTTAGAATCGCATATTCTGTTGAATCTTTTAGTCCTTCCGTACTTAACATGCAGATATATGCATAAGAAATTAGACAGGCAAGAGAGCTTCCCCAGGGTGCAGCAGAAATTGCGGTAATGGCTTTATCTCCTCCAGTAGGAATTATTGGATTTGAAGGTAAAAATGGAAGTAATTGTTTCGCAACACATATGGGGCCAACACCTGGGCCACCGCCTCCATGTGGGATAGCAAATGTTTTATGTAAGTTAAGATGACAAACATCAGCCCCAATAGCACCGGGGTTTGTGAGTGCAACCTGTGCGTTCATATTTGCACCGTCCATATAAACTTGCCCGCCGTTTTCGTGTATTAAACCGGTAATTTCTTTAATCGCCGATTCATAAACACCATGAGTTGAAGGGTAAGTAATCATTAATGCCGAAAGATTATCCTTGTGAAGAATTGCTTTTTCACGTAGGTCTTCTACGTCAATATTGCCATCTTCAGTAGCTTTAGTAACTACAACTTTCATTCCTGCCATCACTGCACTTGCAGGATTAGTTCCATGTGCAGAAGATGGAATTAAACAAATATTTCGATGTCCGTCACCGCGTGATTCATGATATGCTCTTATTACCATTAAACCAGCATATTCCCCTTGTGCACCAGAATTAGGCTGTAAAGAAGTACCGGCAAAGCCAGTAATTTCAGTAAGTTGTACCTCTAATTTTTTTAGCATCAATTGATAGCCTTCTGCCTGTTCTACAGGTACAAAGGGATGCATATTACCCCATTGCGGATCACTTAAAGGAAGCATTTCGGCGGCAGCATTTAATTTCATCGTACAAGACCCAAGGGCTATCATAGAATGATTTAATGACAGATCCTTGCGCTCTAATTTTTTAATATAACGCATCAGCTCGGTTTCACTGTGATATGTATTGAACACTGGATTACTAAGAAATTCAGTTTTTCTTGACAACTCAACAGGAATTTTACTCTCGGAGACTAACTCAGTAATTAATGAAGCTTCCAGATTGGCAGCTTTTGCAAAAATTGCCACAATGGCATTTAAGTCTTTAAGTGTAGTTGTTTCATTAATCGAAATTGAAACTGTTTCCGAATCAGGGTAAAAGAAATTCACCTCGTTTGTTTCGGCTATAGCTTTAATTTTAGAAGCATTTGTTTTAATAGATAAGGTGTCAAAATAAGATCCATTTAACTCATTGTATCCTATTTTCTCCAAAGCACTACTAAGCGTAACAGCTCCGCTATGTACTTTTGAAGCTATATAATCTAAGCCTTGTGGTCCATGATATACAGCATACATTCCTGCCATCACTGCGAGTAATACTTGAGCTGTGCAAATATTAGAAGTTGCTTTGTCACGTTTAATATGCTGTTCACGGGTCTGCAAAGCCATTCGCAAAGCCCGATTCCCATCGGTATCTTTTGTAACACCAATTATACGGCCAGGAATAGATCGTTTGTATTCTTCCTTGGTAGCAAAATAACCCGCGTGTGGTCCACCATACCCTAATGGTATCCCAAAACGCTGGGTGGTTCCAACTACGATATCAACTCCATAACTTCCTGGTGCTTCTAGTTTTACCAAACTTAAGATATCTGCCGCTACTGCTACTTTTATTCGAGCTGCTTTTGCCTGTGAAACAAATCCTTTAAAATCATAGACTTTTCCGGATTTACCAGGATATTGTAAAATACAACCAAAGAATGCTTCCGAAAAGTCGAAAGTTTCATGGTTTCCAATAACTAATTCAATTCCTAAGGGTTCCGATCTTGTTTGCAATAGAGAGAGTGTTTGTGGTAGTATCTCTTCTGAAACAAAAAACTTCCGAACATCACTTTTCTTTTGATCTCTTTCCCTTACAGCGAATAATAAAGCCATAGCTTCTGCAGCCGCAGTCGACTCGTCTAATAAAGATGCATTTGCCAATTCCATCCCCGTAAGATCAATAACCATTGTCTGGAAGTTTAGCAGTGCTTCCAATCTTCCTTGGGCAATTTCTGCTTGATATGGAGTGTAAGCTGTATACCATCCCGGGTTTTCCAAAATATTTCTTTGTATTGCTGGAGGCGTAATGGACTGGTTGTAACCTAATCCAATATAGGTTTTGAAAATCTTATTCTTGGACGCTAACTCATTGATGTGTTCTAGATATTCATTTTCGCTGAGTGCAGGATCGAGTTGTAATCCCTCTTTTAAGCGAATGTCACTTGGGATCGTCTCAGAAATTAACTGCTCCATCGAATCGGCACCAATGGTAGAAAGCATTTCTGAAAGGTCGCTATTTCGCGGACCAATATGTCGTAAGGCAAAAGAATCTGTATTCATCGAATTGCTATTATATTTAGTTGGCAAAATTACGATTTAAATAACTAAAATTTTACGTTTTATTCTTTTTGGAGAGACATTTTTTCAACGAAAAATAGAGGTTATAAACACTTTGGCTATTTTTACAGAATGAAGCTCCTTTCAAGTGTTTTCAGTTTTTATATTAATGCAAGTATTCATGTCGCATTTGCAGTTTTGGCTTTGGTTGGGATTAGTAAGGTGGAATACGATTTGCAAATACCGAATGCCTTATGGGTATTTATTTTCTTTGGAACAATTACAGGCTACAACTTTGTGAAGTACGCAAAGGTTGCAGGATTGCGTCATCGAGAACTTACAAATTCTCTCAGATCTATTCAAATATTTTCTTTTTTATGCTTCGGAATTACTTCCTATTTTGCTTTTCGTTTGTCTTTTGATACGCTGCTCTTAATTGGAGGATTTGCATTGCTCACTTTTTTTTATGCGGTACCTTTTCTGAAATCTAATAACTTAAGAAGTTTAACAAGTTTAAAGATTATTGTTGTTGCTCTTGTGTGGGCAGGTGTTACAGTCATGGTGCCCATAATATCGGCAGCAGCTGACCTAAACACAGATGTTTTGTTGACATTCATGCAACGATTTTTTATAGTAATTGTTCTAACAATTCCTTTCGAAATTAGAGATCTGGAGTTTGACGTCGCATCCCTAAGAACACTTCCACAACAATTTGGCATTAGAAGAGTAAAAGTGCTAGGAGTGTTATTGCTAGTTATTTGTCTTATTATAGAAGGGTTTAAAGACGAATTATCAGCAGAGCACTTTATAAGTTTATTGATTGTTTGTGCTCTAATTGCAAGTGCCTTAATTGGCTCTAATAAGAAGCAATTTAAATACTTTGCCTCTTTTTGGATTGAGGGAATCCCCATTGTTTGGTTAGGGGTACTTTTATTAATATCAAATTTATTTTGAAATTTCTCTTCGAAGGGCTTTTTCCATTTTTGCTTTTTGTTGTGAACCCAATGTTTTAGGTTTCGCCTTGTCAACAGCACGTGTTAGTTTTGTGTTTTTGGCAGTATATTTACGGCATGCAACACAATAAATTAAGTGAATATTTAATTTTATTTTTTCCCATAAAGAAGCTTCTTTATACTGAGTTTTGTCACAGGTGTGGTTTGCTTCCTCGCACTTAATAATTACTTTCATTTTTTAAAACCAATTAGTTTCGAGGCAATCTGCCATGGATTTTCTAGCTCGATGTATAATTACCCAAAGGTTAGACGGCGTTATATTAAATTCATTACAAATAGCTTCAGTGTCAAAACCGTCGATCGTTTTCATTTTAAATATCGTGGCCTGTTTTTCATTCAATGTGTCCATACAGCCCAAAATTGCAAGACCTAATTCTTCGTTCTGCATAGTATCTTCAGCAGTTTTGTCGAATGGATCTTTTACTCGTTCCTCAAGCCAATCCCCTTCGGCGTCCTGATCTGAATAAGACATTCGGACTTCTGCTTTTCCTTTCCTCGAGTTACTCTTCCGATAATGGTCGATAATTTTCCTTTTCAGAATGGAAATCAGCCACGTTCTCTCGCTTGCCTCTCCTTTAAAGTTATCTTTTGATTTTAGTCCAGCTAGAAAAGTTTCAGAAATTAAGTCCTGAGCAACTTCATGATCGTTTACTCGCACAATCGTATAGTTGTACAAGTAATCGGCATATCTCGATACCCATGTATTAGGAAATAATTTTTCTGAACCCATTGCTTTTACCAAAAATAAGAAAGTTTAACTAGATTTTTAGATTCAATGTCTTAATTAACTTTTTATAAGTCCGGCGCGCTTTAAGAGCGCTTCTGGGTTTGGTTTCTGTCCCCGGAATTTTGTGTACAAATCCATAGGGTCTTGTGTACCTCCTTGAGATAGAACATAATTTTTAAATTTAGAAGCAATTTCTTTATTGAAAATCCCTTCTTTTTTGAAGTAAGCAAAAGCATCTGCATCTAACACCTCGGCCCATTTATAGCTATAGTAACCTGCAGAATATCCACCTTGGAAAATATGTGAAAACGATGTGCTCATGCAATTTTCAGGAATGTCGGGATACAAAGAAGTGTTTGCAAATGCGGCTTTCTCGAATGCTTTAACGTCTTCGATGTTAGATGGGTTGTTTCCATGCCAAGCCATGTCTAACATTCCAAAACTCAATTGCCGTAATGTTTGCATTCCTTCATGAAAAGTTGCCGAGTCTTTAATTTTTTCAATGAGTTCAATAGGGATTACTTCTCCGTGTTCATAGTGAGTGGCGAAAAGTTCAAGGGCTTCTTTTTCATAACACCAATTCTCTAAAATCTGACTTGGTAGCTCTACGAAGTCCCAAAAGACATTGGTTCCTGATAGGCCTTTATAGGTTGTATTGGCGAGCATTCCATGTAACGCATGTCCAAATTCATGAAAGAGCGTGGTAACCTCATTAAAAGTTAACAAAGAAGGTTTACTTACAGTGGCCCCTTCGACTGTGCTCAGGACAGGTTTCGTAAAATTGCACACAATCGATACATGAGGTCGATCGTTTACTCCATTTTGAATCTGCTGAGGTTTGTAGGATGTCATCCAGGCACCTCCTCTTTTTCCGGGTCGGGGATGGAAGTCTGCGTAGAATATTGAAACTAATTTGCCATCGTTGTCGGAAACTCTAAAGGTTTTTACATCCTCGTGGTAAGTGTCAATGTTATTAACCTCATCAAAACGGAGTCCGTAAAGTTTTTCAGCCACCGTGAATACACCCTCGATAACTTTATCAAGTTCAAAATATGGCTTGAGCTTTTCATCATCGAGATTAAATAGTTTCTCCTTGAGCTTTTCAGCATAATAAGCGCCATCCCATTTTTGAAGTTGGTCTATACCATCTAATTCCTTAGCAAAAGCTTGTAATTCATTAAATTCTTTCAAGGCAGCAGGTTTCGCTTTTTCAAGTAACTCGCTTAAAAATGATTGTACTTTTTCTGGCGATTCTGCCATTCTTTCTTCCAACACAAAGTGTGCGTGTGTGTCGTACCCTAATAGTACTGCGCGTTTGTGACGAAGTTGTGCGATACTTAAAACGTTTTGCTGATTGTCTAATGCGTCACCTTGGAATGATTTAGCACCGGCGGCAAGCGACATTCTTTTTCGGAGATCTCTGTTGTCGGCATACATCATAAAGGGCAAGTAGCTTGGGTAATCTAGCGTAAATAACCAACCTTCTTTGTTCTTTTCTTTTGCTGTCTGGGCAGCAGCCTCTTTGGTACCTTCAGGAAGACCAGAAAGCTCTTCTTCATTAGAAATAAGCATTTCGAAATTGTTAGTTTCCGCTAAAACATTCTCACCGAAGGTAAGTTTCAGTTTTGATAATTTCGCGTCTATTTTTCGAAGGTCCAGTTTTTCTGCTGCTGAGAGATTAGCTCCGTTTCGCGAAAATCCTTTGTACTGCTTCTCAAGGAGCATTTTTTGCTCCCCATTTAGTGGTAAGGAATCTTTTATCTTAAAAACATCTTTTACTCGTTTGAAAAGTGCTTCGTTCAGTAAAATATCATTGCCGAATTCTGATAAGAGGGGAGATACTTCTTGTGCAATTCTTTGAATTTCTTCGTTTGTTTCAGCGCCATTTAAGTTAAAAAAAATACTCGTTACTCGATCTAATTGTAAACCAGTATTTTCTAGAGCTTCAACCGTATTCTCAAAAGTAGCGGGTTCTGCACTCGACGTGATTCCCTCAATTTCTGCTTTTGTTACTTTTATCAATTCTTGTATCGCAGGAAGAAAATGCTCGTTTTTTATTTTTGAAAAGGGAGCAGTGTCGAAGGCTTGTAATAAGGGGTTTTTCATAGGGAATAAAATGTCAAATAATAAAGTTGAAATTTAAAAGTTAGATATTGTTGCTTTAACTTTTTTGATTTTTCATTTCCGCAGCACCTTTCTCAACTTTCATTTTCAAACCTTCTTTATATGCCAGCACTTTATCTAAGACACATGTATCTGAAGTTCCTATAATTTGAGCTGCTAGTATCCCAGCATTTTTAGCGCCGTTTAATGCGACAGTCGCTACCGGTACACCGCCCGGCATTTGTAAAATGGAGAGAATAGAATCCCAGCCATCGATTGAATTGCTAGATTTTACGGGTACACCAATTACGGGAAGAGGCGATAAGGAAGCGATCATACCAGGAAGGTGGGCAGCGCCTCCCGCTCCGGCAATAATGACAGAAATCCCGCGTGTATGTGCGTTTTTACCATAATCATATAGCTTGTCGGGTGTGCGGTGTGCAGAAACTATGTCAACTTCTACTTCAATATCAAATCCTTTTAATATCTCTACTGCGTCTTGCATAACTGGCAAGTCGCTAGTGCTTCCCATAATGATTCCTATTTTGCTCATAACACATGCCCGCGCAGGCGGGTATTTTTTTAATTAGTACTACTTATTACTTTTATCGTTTCCTTTACTTCTGCGGCAATTTTTCTAGCCACAGTAAGGTCCTTATCGGTAATAGTAATATGTCCCATTTTCCGAAAAGGTCTTGTTTCTTTTTTTCCATAGATGTGAGGCGTAACACCATCCATAGCTAGAACAGCTTCAATATTTTGATATTTTACATGACCGGTATGACCTTCAGCGCCAACGAGATTTACCATAATGCCGCCAACTTTACTATCTGTTTTTCCCAAGGGTAGATTTAAAATTGCTCGTAAATGCTGTTCAAACTGATTGGTATAACTCGACTCGATTGTGTGATGTCCACTATTATGGGGCCTTGGAGCTACCTCATTCACAATAATTTCATTGTCCTTCGTCTGGAACATTTCAACAGCTAGAAGCCCTACGTGTTCATATGCTTCGGAAACTTTTTCGGCAATCTCGCGAGCATTTTGAGCCACAGAAGCTTCAATTCTTGCGGGACAGATCACATATTCCACCTGATTAGCTTCTGGGTGAAATTCCATTTCGACAACTGGGTAGGTTTTAACTTCCCCGTTTGGATTGCGAGCAACAATAACTGCTAATTCATTTTTAAAAGGAATGAGTTCTTCAGTTATACAGGTTACGTCCGGTAATGGAGCGATGTCTTCTTTAGTGCGAATAATACTAACCCCTTTCCCGTCGTATCCACCAGTGCAACTCTTCCAAACAAATGGAAAGGCTAATTCTTTTCGGTCAATTAACTCATTTAATTCTTTCTTATTCTGAAAGATAGTAAAAGGTGCCGTTGGGATTCCATGGGCTATGTAAAACTGCTTTTGAATGCCCTTATCTTGAATGTTTCGAAGTGTTTTTGATGAGGGATAGACTTTTTTTCCTTCAGCTTCCAGTTTTTCTAGTGCCTCAACGTTTACGTTTTCTATCTCAAAAGTGAGAAGATCGACGTTTTTTCCAAAGTCATATACGGTATTGAAATCCATGAGATCGCCTTGTTCAAAAGCATCACAAGCTATTCGGCAAGGTGCATCAATACTAGGATCCACTACTTTAGTCTTAATGTCGTACTTGCGAGTTTCGTAGAGCAACATTTTGCCTAATTGACCGCCGCCAAGTATTCCTAAAGTAAATTCTGAAGAAAAATAATCTGCCATAAAGGTTTCTTTGCGCAAAGGTACAATCTTCTTAGCAATTGTTATCTTTGCCGAATTATTGATTATTAATATTTTTATTATTTATTGAAGCATACGTTATTATGTGGTATTGGCTACAATAATTGTTCAGAATAGATAATAAAAAACACAAAATTTACACCCGTCGTCGCGGGAATCTAATATGAAGAACATTGTACTATTTGGCCCTCCGGGCGCAGGGAAAGGAACTCAAGCAGAAGTTTTAAAAGAGAAATACAAATTAGTTCATATCTCGACTGGGGATGTGTTTCGTTATAATATTAAGAATGCTACGGCACTAGGAATGTCTGCAAAGTCTTATATGGACAAGGGGCATTTGGTTCCCGATGAGGTGACCATTAATATGTTGAATGCAGAAGTTGATAAAAATGCTGATGCGAATGGATTTATCTTCGACGGATTTCCGCGTACTGCGGCTCAAGCGGATGCATTGGCTCAATTAATGGTTGATAAAAATTCTCAAATCAATGCCATGGTCGCTTTGGAAGTGGATGATGAGGTATTGGTAGGAAGACTTTTGGAGCGTGGGAAATCTAGTGGCAGAGCAGATGATGCGAACGAAGACGTGATTAGAGAGCGCATTGCAGAGTATTACAGAAAGACCGATATTCTTAAAAACTATTATCAAGCAGAGGACAAATATTTTGGCGTTGATGGTGTTGGAAGTATTGAAGAAATCACCGATCGATTGAGCTCTGTAATTGATAAATTATAGCATAGCAAACTGAAAAAGTTAAAAATGTAAAACTGAAAAGTTGCATTAACGGTACTTTTGACTTTAACATTTTACATTTATTATTTTACATTAATATGACTGAAGGCAATTTTGTAGATTATGTAAAGATTCATGTGACCTCCGGAAAGGGAGGTCAGGGGTCTGCGCATTTAAGAAGAGAGAAATATATCCCCAAAGGAGGTCCTGACGGGGGTGATGGTGGACGTGGAGGTCATATTATTGTAAAAGCAGATAAAGGTCTTTGGACACTATATCATCTAAAGTTTAAACGTCACTTTAAGGCAGGTCATGGTGCTCCTGGAAGTAAGCAAACAAGTACAGGAGCTGATGGGGCTGATGTTTATGTTGAAGTGCCATTAGGGACTGTAGTGCGTGACACCGAAACGCAGGAAATTTTATTCGAGTTAACTGAGCATGGGGAAGAACGAATTATCGGAGAAGGCGGAAAGGGAGGTCGAGGAAATGCACATTTTAAAACATCTACGAATCAAACCCCTCGATATGCACAACCGGGAATTGACGGGCAGGAATTAGACTTCACGCTCGAATTGAAAATATTGGCAGATGTAGGTTTGGTAGGCTTTCCAAATGCAGGAAAATCTACACTACTTTCGGTAGTTACAGCGGCAAAACCCAAAATAGCCGATTATGAATTTACTACATTAAAACCCAATTTAGGAATTGTAGATTACCGCGACCACAAGACTTTTGTAATGGCCGATATTCCTGGGATTATTGAAGGAGCGGCTGAAGGCAAAGGAATTGGGCATCGTTTTCTGCGACATATCGAACGAAACTCTACCTTATTATTTTTAATACCGGCCGATGCAGACGACATCAAAGAACAGTATGATATTTTGCTGGACGAATTGAAACGTTACAATCCCGAACTATTGGATAAAGAACGTCTAGTAGCTATTTCTAAAAGCGATATGCTAGATGATGAATTGAAGGCTGAAATGAAGGAGTTGTTGGATGTGGATTTTGAAGGTATCCCTTATTTGTTTTTCTCATCTGTGGCGCATCAAGGATTAATGGAGCTAAAAGATAAGCTCTGGGCAATGCTGAATTAAGAACTAGTAGAGCGAAAAAAAATAATTAGAAGAATTCTCTCTTTCGCGGGATTATTTATTTGTCGTTATAAATGCGTAATTTAGTCGGGTAAATATTTAATTCAACGCTATGAAAAAAATACTACCCTTTACACTTTTTTGGATCTCTCTCATTGGTTTTGCTCAATGCCCAACCAACGTCGTATATCTAGAAACGCAAGCCGATATAGACAACTTTGCAGCGAATTACCCTAATTGCTCAACCCTTATGAATGATGTTTGGATTGGCACCGAAAGCAATGATATTACAAATTTAAATGGATTGGCATCAATAACGAGCGCGCAGAATATATATATGCGCTTCGCGCAGAATAGTGATTTTTCAGGTTTGAATAATCTTGAAGATGCAGTAGAACTGTCTATTTGGTTTAATAATAATATGCAGAATCTAGATGGTTTGACCTCTTTGCAAACAGTGGGTCGATTGCATATTTTTGTTAGCAGCAGTCTAACTGACTTATCGGGAATGGATAATATAGAAACTATTGAAAATTTAAACTTATTCTCGAATCCAGCCTTGACAGATATCTCACAATTAAGCTTTCTTGAAACTATTAACTCTCTTGAAATAAGGAACAATGCATTGAACTCGCTTAATGGATTAGAGAATCTACATACTGTTTTTCAAGATTTAGCAATATCGAACGAACCACTCGAAAATTTTAATGAGCTTTTGTCCTTACAAACAATAGGCGGATCATTAAGTATTACTAATAATATGTTGGTTAATGATGTTACTGCTTTTAGTAATATTGAATCACTAGAAGAATTATATATAGTAGGATGTCCCAGTTTATCAAATTTTTCGGGTTTCGAGAATATACAAAATATTACTGGAAGACTCAGAATTGGGTTTAATACCACGCTAGCAGATATGTCTGTATTTAGTAATTTAAGTAGTGTTGGAGACCTTGATATTTATGATAATGATAATTTAGTATCATTGTCAGGATTAGAGAATTTACAGGTTGTAAATAATCGTTTTTTCGTGAGTAGAAATATTTCACTAACGTCTATTGATGCTATTAATGATCTTTCAGTTTCGCCGATTAATCAGGTTGCTGTAATCAACAATTCTAGTCTGGCAATATGTAATAATTTGTTCATGTGTACTGTGATAGATGATCCTATTATTTTAAAATCAATTT